>Ga0255051_10000252_pt1 | contig 20084 bp, 19 predicted proteins | sample JV7_2_9_MG_FD_181719 | JGI IMG/M metagenome (GOLD analysis project Ga0255051, IMG submission 181719) | Seawater microbial communities from Jervis Inlet, British Columbia, Canada - JV7_2_9 | ecosystem: Environmental > Aquatic > Marine > Inlet | place: Canada: British Columbia | collected 2016-10-06
ACTTGGCCCGGATGGCGGTCTTTGGTTCGCGAGTGCCGCGGTTCCCGAGTATGCGGGAGTCAATGATGACATTGCCGGGCGAACCGGCCTTTTTCGGTTTGATCTCGATGCTGGTGTCATTTCCGAACGTGCATTATTGCCGAAAGGCGAAGAGCCGATGGTGCTTGGTGACCTGGTCTTTACCGACGACGATACAATTCATGCGACCGAGAGTCTCACCGGTGCGTTGTATCGATTTTCAGTGTCATCGGGCGAACTGACGGAGGTTATTGCACCCGGTACGCTGCGCTCAATGCAGGGGCTGGTTCAAGATGCCAGCGGGCAGTTCCTGTACGTGGCCGATTACGTCGGTGGCTTGTTTCGTGTCCGCCTGTCCGATTACTCGGTCGAACGCGTAACCTCAGTGAAGCCGCAAAGCTTGTTCGGTATCGACGGGCTGTACCGATACGGTGACGAGCTGATCGCAATTCAAAACGGCATTCGGCCTAATCGCGTGATCGCTTTCACGCTATCACCTGATGCTACTTCGATTATCACGAGCCGTATACTGGCGAGAAATTTACCGGAATTCGATGAGCCGACGCTTGGAGTGGTCGTTGGCGATGATTTCTTTTTCGTGGCGAACAGCCACTGGAATCGATTTGATCGAGAGGCCAACCTGCCTGAGGGCTTACAGGGACCGATTGTTCTGAAGATTAGCCTGCGCTAAAAGGAGCACCGGGTTGTCGATCCTTGCAAGGACAATCCCGGGGACAGGGAACTTACATCCATGACTTCCCTGACCATATCAATCAACACCAATTTGGCGAGATTGAGCGCTGCTTTTCCTCGTTCGCCCCCGAGGATTTTTAGATCCGTCGAAGATTCATTAAGCCCATAAGCTGAAACCACCAAATTGTCCCCACGAAAATAGTAGGCACCTCGGTACCGCTCACCCTCAAGGTGCACGGTAACTATTCCGTCTGGCAGTGTGACTTTTGGTAAATCTTTCATCGCAATATATCCAAAATACCTGTGCTGATGCCGCTTTGGTAGCTTGAATTATCCCTGATTGATCCACTATTTCTATGTCAGGTGTCACATTTTTGTCGTGATATTGCGACAAAGAATTTTTTACATAATTCGATGCTAAATCAATCAGTTGCCGCATGCCGGGCAATCACTTCGTTTCGCAATTTTCACGGACTGAAAACGCCCATTACTCGCGTCGTACAATTGCAGTACGCCGCGCGGTGAGTCGATGCCGGCGAGCTGTTTCAGTGCCTCGACCGCCATGAGTGTACCGATGACGCCGGGTACCGCGGCAAGCACGCCATTGCCGGCGCAATTCTCCAGCGACTCATCGGCATCGTCATACAGGCACCGGTAGCAAGGCGATGTATCGTAATTGGGGCCGAATACGGCAAGCTGACCTTCGAGTCGGATAGCGGCGCCGGATACCAGGCACCGCCGCGTGTTGACGCAGGCGTCATTGACCAGAAAACGGGTCGCGAAATTGTCGCTGCCGTCCAAAACCACATCGACTTGCTCAATGGCTTTTGACATCGCCGCTCTGTCGAGCCGATCGTTGATCGCGGTAATACGAACGTCCGGATTGAGTGCTACCAGTTTGCGAGCGGCCACGTCCGCCTTCAACTGGCCAAGGTCGTCAGGACCAAACAATACCTGCCGGCCGAGGTTGGTTTCATCGATAGTGTCAAAGTCGCTCAACGTGACATGGCCGACACCGCTGGACACAAGATAGCTTGTGGCGGCACAACCAATTCCACCCACACCGACGAGTAATACGCTGGCGCCCGATATTTTTTGCTGCCCGTCTTTGCCGATCTGCGCAAGCGCGATATGACGAGCGTGGCGACTCATCGCTTAGTCCGTGATCGTGACTTCCACAATCGTCACAGCCTCATTTGGGACGTCCTGGTGACCTGCGTGATTGCCCGTAGGTACCGCAGCAATCGCGTCGACGATGTCCATGCCACCGCTAACTTTGCCGAATACGGCATAGCCGAAATCGCGATCGCCGTGGTTGAGGAACTCGTTGTCCCTAAGGTTAATAAAAAACTGCGACGTGGCACTGTCAACAACGCCCGTGCGGGCCATCGCGAGCGTACCCCGCAGATTTTTTTCACCGTTATCTGCTTCATTCTTGATTGGATCGCGCGTCGTCTTACTCGACAGGCTTTCGTCCATGCCACCACCCTGGATCATGAAGTTCGGTATGACGCGGTGAAAAACAGTGTCATTGAAATGTCCGTCGGTAACGTATTGACGGAAGTTTTCACAAGATATCGGTGCTTTGTCGTCAAACAGTTCGACGTCAATGTCGCCGTGGTTGGTCTTAATTGTGATCATGGTGGCTCGCTTTAGGTCTGGCTGATGTGGCACGTGGGTTGCCAGCGTAATCGTCAAAGCACGCTATGTCACGCCATCCCTCTGATTCGAGAATTTCAGCGACAGCAAGTCGTTGTTCGTTGCCATGCTCAAGAATCAGCAGGCCGTCATCGTCGATGATGGACGCACAGTCGCGAGCGAGCCGTCGAATCGCATCAAGACCGTCGGGGCCCGATGCCAGCGCCAGGTCGGGTTCAGCACGCAGAGCCTCAAGTGCAGCATCGCCGTCGCCGACGTACGGTGGATTGGACAAGATCACCCGGAACGATCGATCGGCGACCGGTGCGGCCCAATCGCCTTGGATACAGCTTACGTTGGGCAGATCTAGTCGCCGAACATTCTGCGTCGCAATGGCGAGCGCTTCGATGCTCGAATCCACCGCGGTGATATCACAGCCGGGCCGCTCCCCGGCGATGGCTACGGCGATGGCGCCGCTTCCCGTACCCAGATCGAGTACTTGCCAGGTGGCATCGCGCGGAATTTCGCGCAATGCCAGGTCGACGAGGAGTTCGGTTTCGGGCCGTGGCACCAAGGTCGCGGATGTGACCAGCAGCTCGAGCGACCAAAATTCCTTGACGCCCGTAATATAGGCCATGGGCTCGCCGCTAAGCCGTCTGTCGACGGTCACTGCAAGTCGTTGTAGCGAAGTCGTATCGAGCATTTCTTCGGGATGCGCGAACAAATAGCTGCGCGGCATATTAATCGACCTGGCGACCAGAATTTCGGCGTCCAGACGTGCGGAGTCGCTGACGCTGGCGAGTCGAGTGGCTGCCGTGGCAAGCACCTCGGTGATGGAATCGTGTTCTGTTGTTGACGGCATCGTATTGAATCGCAACTATACGCTCATGAAAGTCTATTCCAATATCCTCGAAATGGTCGGACAGACACCGATGCTTGAAATAAAGTGTCTGGATACAGGTCCGTGTGAACTGTACCTCAAGCTCGAGCTCATGAATCCCGGTGGTTCTGTTAAGGATCGCATCGGTATATCGATGATCGAAGAAGCCGAGCGTCGCGGCGACATCAAGCCCGGGGATCTGCTGGTTGAGGCGACCGCGGGAAATACTGGAATTGGTCTTGCTCTTGTCGCTGCGCAAAAAGGGTACCGGATGTTGCTCGTGCTCCCGGACAAGATGAGCCAGGAAAAGATTTTCAACTTGCGAGCCATGGGCGCTGAAGTCGTACTGACGCGCTCCGATGTTGCGAAAGGGCACCCCGAGTATTACCAGGACCTGGGCAAACGTATCGCGGAGGAGCAGGGCGCGTACTTCATCAACCAGTTTGGCAACATGGACAATCCGCTCGCTCACGAACAAACGACGGCACCCGAAATTTTGCAGCAAATGGACGGAAGGCTTGACGCAATTGTCCTCGGCGTTGGATCCAGCGGCACCGTCAGTGGAATTTGCAAATACCTGAACGAACATGCGCCCGATATCGAGGTAATTCTGGCCGACCCGGTTGGATCTATCCTGGCCGAGTACATTAATACCGGTAATCTCAGTGACAAGAGCAGCAGTTGGCTCGTCGAGGGCATCGGCGAAGATTTCATTCCGGAAATCGCGGATTTCTCAAGAGTGACCAAAGCCTATGCCATCAGCGATGCCGAGTCCTTCGCCGCGGCCCGGGAATTATTGAAAATCGAGGGACTGCTGGCGGGTTCGTCGACGGGTACATTGCTTGCCGCGGCATTGAAGTACTGCCGTGAACAGACGGAGGCGAAACGCGTTGTGACATTCGCCGCTGACACCGGCAATAAATACCTGTCCAAACTGTATAACGACTTCTGGATGGAAGATCAGGGTTTCATCGAACGCGAACAGTGTGGGGACTTGCGTGACCTGGTTGGTCGTCCGCACGGCGAACGTGCAACGATTACGGTGGGCCCGACGGATGTCTTGACGACGGCGCATAATCGTCTGCGCAACGCGGGATTTTCACAATTGCCTGTTATGGAAGAAGACAAATTGGTTGGCATCGTCACTGAAGATACGATAATTCAACACGCCTTCGGCAAACCCGAACTGATGAACACAACGGTATCCGAGGCAATGGAAACGGCATTCATCAAGCTCGATAAGGACACGAGCATCAACAACCTGGTCTCGATGCTGAGCGCGCGACCCTACGCTGCAATTCTCGACGGCGATGAATTCCTGGGACTGATAACCCGTTCTGACGTACTCAACTACCTGCGCCGACAAATGTAAATACAGGATGGTCGCGACTGGCATGTTGCGCACCGAAATGGCTCGCTGCGCTGCGCTTTATTTCCGGTGCACAACATCCCACCCACGACCATCCCGTCAGACTTTAGTCCGCTAGCGCAGCGAGTTGATCCGTCTGGTATTCGTTGGTCAACGGATCAATGACCTGGTCGAGCGAGCCTTCGAGAATATCTTCGAGTTTGTAGAGCGTCAGGTTGATGCGGTGGTCGGTGACGCGTCCCTGCGGATAATTGTAGGTGCGGATACGTTCGGACCGATCGCCCGATCCTACGAGGATTTTTCGTTGCTCGGCTTGCTCAGCTGCCTGCGCGGAAACTTCGGCATCCAGCAGCTTGGCCTGCAATAGTGACATCGCGCGTGCGCGATTCTTGTGTTGCGATCGTTCATCCTGACATTCGACGACGATGCCCGACGGCAAGTGAGTCAGTCGTACCGCGGAGTCCGTCTTGTTGACGTGCTGACCACCGGCACCTGACGCGCGATACGTGTCGACACGCAAATCCGCCGGATTTATCTCGATGGCTTCAACCTCATCGGCTTCAGGCAGTACCGCGACTGTGCACGCCGAGGTGTGAATGCGCCCCTGCGACTCGGTGGCTGGCACGCGCTGCACGCGATGTGCGCCGGATTCAAATTTCAGGCTTGCGTAAATGCCGTTGCCGGTCACACGACAGATAATTTCCTTGTAACCGCCATGTTCACCCTCACGCTCACTGAGTATTTCGACGCCCCAGGCCCTGGCTTCTGCATACTTTGAATACATTCGAAACAGGTCGCCCGCGAAAATTGCGGCCTCATCGCCGCCTGTTCCGGCCCGGACCTCGAGGTAAACGTTGCTGTCATCGTGAGGATCGGGTGGAATCAGCAATTTCTGCAGTTCGAGTTCCAACGCCTCTCGGGATACCGACAGCGTTTGCAATTCCTCCTGGCCCATCTCCTTAACATCGTTATCTTTGTCGGCGGCCATTTCCTCGGCGGCAGTAATATCCGACTCCAGTGTCTCAAAATCGCTAAATAAGCGGACGATTGGTCCGACCTGCGCATATTCCTTCGACAAGTCGCGATACTGATTCTGGTCGGCGATAACATCGGGTTCGGCGAGCAGACCTTCGAGTTCCTCGTGGCGGTCACGTACGGAATCGAGTTTATAGCGAATGGAGTCCTTCACAGCTTGTCGTCCTCATCGAGACCAAACAGTAGTCGCGCAGCCTCGATGATATCGTCTTCCGAAGCCTCGCCTGCCTCGCGAAGGCGCACGCTCGGATTGTGCAGCAGCTTTTTCATCATCGCCGCCGTTGCATATTCGATCACCTCTGAGCTGTCGACGCCTTTTGCCAATCGTCGTCGCGCCTGATCGGCAACCTCATCGCGAATGGATTGGCCGTGATCACGCAATGCCGTAATGATCGGATTGACTTGCTTGGCGCGCTCCATACTCAGGTATCGTACGATTTCATCGTCAAGAATCCGGTTCGCGTCCACGGCCGCGGCTTCGCGGCTACTCTGGCCTTCGAGCACAACGTTGTTGAGGTCGTCGATCGTGTACAAATAAACGTCGTCGAGGTCGCCGACGTCTGTCTCGATATCACGCGGTACGGCGATATCTATGGCGAGAATCGGCTTGTGCTTGCGAGCGTCGATAGCGGCCGCCATTTGCTGCCGCTTGATGATGACATCGGGACTTGCCGTAGCGGTGATCAGAATGTCTGCTTCGGGCAGTGTTCCCTCAAGCTCTGACAGCGGCACTGCATAGCCGCCAAACTGGCTTGCCAGGCGCCTTGCGCGCTCGAGGTCTCGGTTGGCAACGAACAAACGCCCAAGATCTTTCCTTGTAAGATGCTTGGCGACCAATTCGATGGTTACCCCTGCCCCGATCAGCAATGCCGTGTGCTGCGAGAATCCCGCGAAGAATTGCTGAGCGAGACTCACCGCGGCCGAAGCAACGGAGACCGGGTTTGTGCCGATCTCGGTATCGGTTCGAACCTTCTTGGCGACGGAAAACGTATGCTGAAACAGCTGGCTCAGTCGTTTGCCGAGCGTACCCGCCGTTTCGGCATCTCGCACGGCCTGTTTCAGTTGGCCGAGGATTTGCGGTTCACCAAGAACCAGTGAATCGAGCCCGCTGGCGACCCTAAAAATGTGGCGCATTGCCTCGCCTTCAGCCAGCGAAAATAATGTACCGCCGATTGCGGGGTCGAGATTGCGTTCATCGTGCAGCCAGGTCTGTATTTCCGTGAGTCCTGAATCACTGGTAATGACATAGAACTCGGTACGATTACAGGTGGATAGCAACACGACTTCATCGACGCCGTCGATTTGGATCAGGCGCGTGAGGGCCCGGCTAATGTCATCGCTCGCGAAAACGACTTGTTCGCGAATTTCGACAGGTGCCGTGGTATGGTTCAGCCCGAGAATTTGCAGACGCATAACCGATAATTGTATGCGAACTGATGGCCCAGTTCCTTGTCTCTGATACTGGCGTGTCGCGATAATGCGGTTTCGCATTGAATTAACTGTAGAGTCCCAATGCACCAAATCCACCGTCGATTGCCTGCTTGCTTATTGCTGGCAGCACTGATTCTTGCGGCCCCAGTGCGAGCGCAGGCCGACGCTGACGCCGGCATTGAGGCAGCCGGCTATATGATCGACGGCGAAAATGCCCTGAAGGACGGTGATTATCTCAAAGCAGCAATCGCGTATCGCAAGGCCGCCGAACTCAGTGATAACGTAGAGGTCGCGCAAAATGCGACACAGATTGCGCTTCGGCTCGGCTTCAACAAAGAAGCAATGCTCGCCGCAAAGCGGTGGCTCGAGCTCGATCCGGACAACGACGAGGCGACCGTCTATTACGCACAATCGCACTTACGTCTTGGGAACATCAAGGACGCGAAGCGCGCGATTGAAAAACTGATTGACACCGGGGATGGCAAGGCTGACCAGCGCTTGTTGTCGTTGTTACCCGTGCTTTCTGATGAAAACCCCCAAAATGCCGATCTTCTGATGCGGTCGTTGGCCAAGCCGTATAAAGACTCGGCGCTGGCGAACTACGCGACCGCGGTGATGGCGTTGCAGGCGGGGGACTCCAAATATGCGCGGCAAAAAGCGGCACGCGCGGTGGAGCTGGATCCAGACTGGCTCAAGCCCAAGCTCGTATTGGGGCGAGCCCTCATGATCGACGGCCAGCTCGAAGAAGCGATCGACTACACCGCACGGATCATCGGCGACGCTGCGGACCCAGATCCTGATGCGCGCATGGAACTGGCACTGATGTATATGGCGGCTCGGCGGGAAGATGACGCAATGAGCCAGGTCAATCAGATATTGCTCGAACAATCGGGGCGAACAGACGCGCTGCGCCTCTTGGCCATAATTAATTTCAGACAAAACAACTTCGACGCTGCATGGGACGATTTTGAAGACTTGTTAGCCAGTGGCGATTACACCATGGACGCTTTGTATTACCTCGCAAGAATTGCCGATTTTCGAGGCCAGCATGAGCGTGCCATACGGCTGTATTCGCAAGTCCGGACCGGCCAGTACGCAGTAACATCGCAGCGGCGAGCGGGCGCGCTGATGGCGATTCGACTCGAGGAGCCCGACGAGGCATTGCGTCAACTGGAGTTGTTCGCTGAGCGAAATCCAGAATACGCTGTGGATATGGTGCTTGCGAAAGCGCAGTTGTTGACGGCTCTTGGGCAGTACGACGAGGCGCTGGAGTACTACGACAAAGCGCAGGAATTTCGACCAGAAGATGAGGGGACGGCGCTGGGAAGGGCCGAACTGTTGTTGCGCATGGATAGAGTGCAGGAGTCGATTGATGCTTACCGCGGCGCAGTGACTCGCTGGCCGGATAGCTCGCAATCGTTAAACGCATTGGGTTATACGTTGGCGGATCGAACCGACAAGCTTCGCGAAGCCGAGAAACTGATTCGTAAGGCGTTGCGCTACGATCCCGATAGCCCGGCCATTATCGACAGCCTGGGTTGGGTACTTTACAAACGCGGCCATCACGAAGAGGCGCTGGAGCAGTTGCAGATCGCATACAGTCGTTTCCCGGACCACGAAGTTGCTGCCCACGTCGTCGACGTGTTGATAGCGCTGGAGCGCAACGATGATGCGCTTGAAATACTTGCTGAGGCCGAGGCCCGCAATCCCGACAGTGAGCTGCTTCGAGATGTGCGCGAGCGTCGGTTTCCTGAAGCCGAATAAGTCAGCAAGGCGCCTTGCGTTCCTTGGCGCGGCGCTGCTTTTGTCGGGCTGTGCATCGCAACAGACCGTACCGCTGCCGGAGATTGAGAACTGGGATTCGCGCACTGAATTGCTATCCAATCTTCGCGATTGGGAGTTTTCCGGGCGAATCGCCGTCAATGCCGGAGAAAAGGGCTTCAACGGCAAGCTTCGCTGGGTGCAGCAAGACACATCCTTTAAAGCAACGGTGAGCGGGCCGCTCGGCATCGGCACAGTGCGCGTCGAAAGCGATGGCGAATCGGTCGTTCATACGGATAAGAACGGCGTGCGTACCAGGCTTGAGCACGCGGAGATGGACCTCTATTACCGCTACGGCTGGACAATCCCTGTATCCAGCCTGGGCTACTGGGCCCTCGGCATTCCGGACCCGTCAATGCCCGCGAAAACGAAGCTCAATTCAGACGATCAGCTTGCGGAACTTGAGCAAGGTGACTGGAGCGTGACCATATCCCACTATCGGGAAAGTGGTGGCCAACCCATGCCCCGGATATTATCGGCACGCAATTCGAAAATGCAGGTACGTATTGTGATCGACAAATGGAAGTTTTTTGACTAAATTGCGCCGCACGTGCATTTAATTGGGGCGTAGCCAAGTGGTAAGGCATCGGGTTTTGATCCCGTGATTCGCAGGTTCGAATCCTGCCGCCCCAGCCAACTCGATACCTAAGGGGGGAATCGTGGATCCGGCAACAATGGCGGTATTTTCGGGCAACGCGCACCCGAATCTTGCTCATGATATTGCGCGCTACCTTCACGTACCCCTCGCGCGCGCTCAGGTTGGGCGTTTCAGCGACGGTGAAATAAACGTCGAGATTCTTGAAAATATTCGCGGCCGCGAGACCTTCATCATTCAGCCGACTTGTCCGCCCGCGTCGGAAAATCTCATGGAATTGCTCATCATGGTTGACGCGGCCCGCCGCGCATCCGCGGCGAGAATTACGGCTGTCATTCCCTATTTTGGCTTCGCCCGCCAGGATCGTCGGCCAAGGTCGGCGCGTGTTCCGATCACGGCAAAACTTGTCGCCAAGATGATTAGTGTGTCTGGCGTCGATCGCGTGCTGACCGTTGATCTGCACGCCGACCAGATTCAGGGTTTCTTCGACGTTGCCGTCGACAACGTCTATGCCTCTCCGATACTGCTCGGCGACGTCTGGAAGCACAAATATGACGATATGGTCGTGGTCTCGCCTGATGTCGGTGGTGTTGTTCGTGCCCGCGCCCTGGCAAAACGGCTCGATGACGCAGATCTGGTCATCATCGACAAACGCCGTGACCGTGCGAACCAGTCCGAGGTCATGAACATCATCGGTGAAGTTGACGGCAAGAACTGCATCATGATGGATGACATGGTCGATACAGCAGGCACGCTGTGTCATGCGGCTTCTGCGCTCAAGAGCCAGGGTGCTGCATCGGTGCATGCCTATATCACCCACCCCGTTCTTTCGGGCCCGGCCGTCTCGCGTATCTCCGAGTCGGAACTGGACCAGGTCGTCGTAACCGATACGATTCCGCTGAACGAAGAAGCACAGGCCTGCGAGAAAATCCGCCAGCTTTCGACGGCAGAATTGCTGGGCGAGACGATGCGGCGTATTGCCGATGAGGAGTCGGTTAGCTCGCTGTACGTCGATTGATCGGCTTCACTGAACGGTATCGCGGGCCACATATTTCTCCCTGCAATGGCTCGCTGCGCTGCGCTTTATTTGCAGGGAGAAACATCTGGCTCGCGGCACCCCTTCAATGTCTGCCATAGGCCTTCGAACGGGATGTTCTGCGACCGAAGTAAAGCGCAGCGCAGCGAGCCATGAGGGAGTGGAATATCCCGTTCGAAGACCTGTGCGATCCATTGGGGGGTTGGTTGTGTCAGGGCGATACGGTAAGATGCGCGGCCTCGCTCGGAGCGGTCGCAGTTCCGGGTAAGTTACAGTTCGTAGAAATATGAATAAAATCAATCAGATATTGGAGTTCAGTCATGGCTGAAAAATTCGATCTGATTGCAGATTACCGGGAAGACAAGGGAAAAGGTGCGAGCCGCCGCCTGCGTCGTGAAGGAAGGGTACCTGCAATCATCTATGGCGCCGGCCGTCCGGCACGCTCACTAAGTTTTGACCACAACAAGGTCCTGAGGCAGCTCGAGAACGAATCGTTCTATTCGAGCGTCCTGAATATCAAGGTTGGCGAAAAAAGCCAGGCCGCGATCGTCAAGGACATTCAACGCCATCCGGCAAGACCAATCATCATGCACATCGACCTACAACGTATCGTTGAGGACCAAGTGATCAAGATGAACGTTCCGATCCACTTCATCGGTGGCGAAGAGGCTGTCGGCGTCAAACAGGGCGGCGGGTCCGTTTCTCATCTACGAACGGATGTCGAAGTTGTGTGTTTGCCGAAAGATCTTCCCGAGTATTTCGAAGTCGACATATCCGAGTTGGATCTCGATGAAATGATGTATCTCTCGGATTTAACAGTGCCTGAGGGTGTCGAGATTCCTGAGCTCGCGCAAGAGGTCGAACACGCCCAGCCGATCGTATCGATACACATCGTTAAGGAAGTTGTCATCGAAGAAGAGGTCGAGGAAGAGGCAGTCGAAGGCGAAGAAGGCGAGGCAGTCGAGGGCGAGGAAGGCGAAGCTGCAGCAGACGGCGAATCGCCGGCCGATTCCGGCGACGAAAAACCAGCCGACGAGTAAGTCATTCGATAAGTCGGTCTTTTGGTTAAAGAGGCCAACGCCATGAAGCACTTGAGCATTATCGCCGGCCTCGGAAATCCCGAGGCCAAGCACGAACGGACCCTGCATAACGCAGGCTTCTGGTACGTCGACGCGCTTGCTCGAAAGTACGTGGCCGATTTTCGCTATGAAAAGAAATTCGATGCGGATTGTTGCCGCATCAATATCGGCGACGAAGAGATCTGGCTCGTCAAACCGCAAAGTTATATGAATCTGAGCGGCGGTCCGATCCGCGCGGTGATGGATTACTACCGGCTGAAACCGGCGCAACTGCTCGTCGCCCACGACGAGATCGATCTGCCACCTGGCACGGTACGACTCAAACAAGGTGGTGGGCACGGTGGCCACAATGGCATTCGCGACATCATCCAGCACTGCGGAGCAGAGTTCATGCGCCTGCGCCTGGGTGTCGGACATCCGGGCGACAAGAGCATGGTCACTGCTTACGTGCTCAAACGAGGGTCCGGCGACGTCGAAGCGGCAATCGAGAGAAACCTCGATGATGCGATTGCTGTCATGCCCACGCTCATCGATGACGGTCTCAACGCCGCAATGAAAAAGTTACATACGAAGGAAAACTAGGTGGCGATCAAATGTGGCATCGTCGGCTTGCCCAACGTTGGCAAATCGACTCTGTTTAATGCCCTGACAGCGGCCGAAATCCCGGCCGAAAATTACCCGTTCTGCACCATTGAGCCGAACATTGGAGTGGTGCCCGTGCCGGATCCGCGGCTCGGCGTTATTGCGGCTATTGTCGGCCCGCTTAAGATCATCGCGACGACGATGGAGTTTGTCGATATTGCCGGGCTCGTGGCTGGCGCATCCAAGGGCGAGGGCCTTGGCAACAAATTTCTGGCGAATATCCGCGAATGTCATGCGATCGCACACGTTGTGCGCTGCTTTGAAGACGACGATGTAACACACGTGTCGGGTGCGATCAGTCCGGTCGACGACATTGAAACGATCAACACCGAACTCGCGCTCGCCGATCTGGAAGCTGTCGAGAAACAACTCTACAAAGCCGAGAAGAATGCCAAGACTGCGCAAAAAGAGGCGCTGACTATTCGTGACACGCTGAAGAAGATCAAGGCGCCACTCGACGAAGGTTTGCCAGTGCGTTCGATCGAGTTCGATGAAAACGAGCAAAAGATCCTGCACGACTTACACCTGATTACTGCGAAGCCTGTAATGTATGTCGCAAACGTTGCCGAGGATGGATTTAAAGACAATCCCCATCTCGAGGCGGTACTCAATTACGCCGCCGAAGATGAAGCCGAGGTCGTGGCAATCTGTGCAGCGATCGAGGCCGAAATTGCAGTTCTGGACGATGCTGACAAAACCGAATTTCTGGCCGATCTCGGATTCGACGAGCCCGGACTAAACCGGGTCATTCGTGGCGGATACTCCTTACTCGGATTACAAACGTATTTCACGGCCGGCGAAAAAGAAGTTCGCGCCTGGACAACGAAAATCGGCGCGACCGCACCCGAGGCCGCCGGTGAAATTCATACTGATTTTCAGAAGGGCTTTATTCGTGCTGAAGTCATCGCGTACGACGACTACATTTTGGGCAATGGTGAGCAGGGCGCCAAAGAGGCGGGCCGGCTGCGCCTCGAGGGTAAGGAATACATCGTTAAAGAAGGCGATGTCATGCACTTCCGCTTTAATGTTTGATTAGTGCCACGCCTGCTGGCTGGATTCCACCTTATAAAGAATATAATCGCGTAATTGCCTGGCCGTCGCATGGTCGATGTACGGCACGCGAACACTCCCTGAAGCCATGTGCAGTCGCAGGCTGGCAAGACTCTTGCGTCGTTGATACCGCGACTGCGAAATCGTGATGCGCTGGACTTTGCGAAACAGCAACCCAACCGTTTGATATCCGAAAAGTCCCGAGCGCCGAACTATTTCATGGTCATCATGCAGGTAACCAGCACGCATCCAGCTCCGCCAAGATACGAGGCCAACTAACGGTAGCCAGATCAGCGCGACCAGGCTAACGGCGCCGGCATTGGCCCAGAGCGTAGCTGTCAGAATGATCGCGGGGATCACGCCGGCAAACAAAATACGCGAACGCATGTAATACGGCGATATTGCTGTGAATTGATCGCTTCTCGGGTCCTGCGTCAGAGTACCGCCTTCTGGCGCCAGCAGTCTTGCACGCAGTTCGCCCGCTTGATTCGCCGTCACGACTGGAATCTCAAACATCTTCCGGCTACGGCGTCTGCCGCCACTGATGGCTTGCCGCGCCGTCATTTTGAAACGGCGAAGCCCGCTTTGCAGGATGCCTTGTTGCAGTCGTAACGTCTGAATTTTCTCCAGGTCCATCGAATGTTCGTGTCGCGTTAACAGACCACCGTGTGAACGCAGGGTGCGTCCATCAAGAGAGAGTTCGAAATTGTGAAAACGCAGGAACGCGATAGCGATGGATATGACGGCCAGTAGTAGAGCAAGAGCGACAAAAATGCTCACTACTATCAATGCGCCGGTGCCAACGCCGAGCTGTAGCGCGCCGAAGGTCGCATTCTCAACTGTGCTTTCGATGAACTGCTCAATTTCGTTCTCCATCTGCTCGAAAAGCGGGCCGATGAATGCGAATACGATCAGGGCACGGCGGTCGGCCAGGCCGATACGAATCATGTCGCGCCAATCAAGCTTGAGGAGGACCTCCGCGGGAGCAGTTGTGGCCGAATCGTCTGTTGCTTGTTCAGTTGTCTTGTTTCCGATTCGCTCGCGCAGTGCATTCGCGAAATCCCGGGTGACGGCTGGGAGGTTTCCTTCGTCCGTGGCTGAGCCAGCTGTGTCGAAACTAATCGTCACAAGCCCAAGCGCTCGATACACGGGATTCTGCTGAGTATTGACGCCCTGGATTCGTTCAAACTTGATATCGAGCTGCTTTTTCTTGATGACACCCTGACGTATCAGGATCGAATCCTCGCGAATCTGGTAGCTGAAAAACAGGTAGCTCAAAAGTGATGCGGTCGCAATGACGATGACAAACGCGATGCCGCCGAACGTCAACTTGGTCATGAGGTCGCCTTGGTAAGCGACCAGGAAAGCGAATAGTGGTGCGAGCGCTTGCCAGGCATTATTGGTGATCTGGCGCACGATCCGGCCGAGGAAGAACAGGATCGCGAACGGCGAGGTGCGATGCCAGCCGCCGTTATCAGGTGTGTTCAATACTGGCCCCGGCTTTCTCGAGCGTGAATATGCGCAGTTGCTCAGCCGTGTCGCGGCCGAGGCCATCAATCTTGAGATCGCCGCTGGACCCGCCAGCCGTAAACAGCTGCAGCGTTGCGATGTCAAATTTTCGATCGAAGGGCGTACTGCTGGTTTCGACATGCTGAATACGATTGAAGGGAATTGCTGTTACCGACCGCCAAATCACACCGGACCGAAAAACGATGTCTTTGTCGCGTACGACGTAACCTTTGCGAGGCACCGAGAAGCCCGGCCATCCCAACAAGACAGCACCCACAAGGACCCATGCTGACGCAAGCAACACGATCGGCAAGCGAGGAAAATTCAAAATCAGGCTTGTCGCCGTCAGCGCGACGGCGGCAGCGAGCAAAATCAGAATACGTTGTAGTCGCAATCGGCGTTTGTAGTTCGGGTGTAATGATTGCCAATCGAGATCCTCGGTGCCTGGCAAGGACTCGAGTGCGATTTCCGGGTTTTGGAACATCGTTGCTCCACGGTGACGAAAGGGCGCATTATACGGTAGCCATGACGTCGAGAATTCTGCTTTTGATCGTACTGACGGCGGCCGCGCCAATCGCCGTTTGCAGTGAATCGAACGACTCCGAATCAACGCGGGTCGTGTTGCTTGGAACAGGCACACCTTTCCCCGATCCAGAACGATCAGGACCCGCCGTTGCGATTTTGGTTAACGACAGGTCATATCTCGTGGACTTTGGACCCGGGGTTGTGCGCCGTGCGGCGGCAATGTCGCCGACATACGGCGGCGACATCAAGGCATTGGAGGCGAAACGGCTCAAGGTGGCATTCCTGACACACCTGCACTCCGATCACTCGGCGGGACTGCCCGACCTGATTTTGACCCCCTGGGTCATGGGTCGCGACGAGCCGTTGGAACTCTATGGTCCCGAGGGCGTTGCGGACATGGCCGAACATGTTCTCAAAGCCTACGACGCTGACATTCGCTATCGAATTGACGGCCTGGAACCCGCAAACGAACAGGGTTGGCGCGTCAATACACACACGCTCGACGACGGCGTCGTCTACGAGGACGACAACGTTAAGGTCGAAGCCTTTCGCGTACGGCACGGGACCTGGGAGAATGCGTTCGGCTTTCGCTTTACCACTCCAGACCGCGTCATCGTCATCTCCGGCGATGCCGCACCGGATGCGACGGTCGAAGAGTATGCGAAGGACGCGGACATCCTGATCCACGAAGTGTATTCGGTCTCGGGCTTTGCCCGTCGCAATGAATTCTGGCAGGACTATCACAGCAACAACCACACGTCGGCGTACGAGCTGGGCGAAATCGCGAGCCGCGTACAGCCAAAGCTGCTGGTGCTCTATCACGTGCTGTTCTGGGGATCGTCCGAGGAGACAGTCATCGAGGAGGTCCGCGAGAAATACTCGGGCGAAGTCGTACTGGGCCACGACCTCGATGTCTATTAACTGTAGGAGCGCTCCTTGGAGCGCGATCTTATTTTTGCGCCTCAAGAGGCGCTCCTACAGCTTGACACCCAATGGTGGTACCCGGACAATCTTCGCCCCTCGCAGCCGCACGGCTGCCCGAAAACATGGTGATGTAGCTCAGACGGTCAGAGCGGCGGACTCATAACCCGCAGGTCGGTGGTTCAATTCCACCCATCACCACCAAACAAAATAAGGGTCCCAAAGGGACCCTTATTTTGTTTGGAAATGACGTCGGATCAAGCACCGAAGGTGGTTCACAAAATCGCAGGAAGCGAATTTGGACGCACGCAGTGCGCCCGAAGGGCGAGCGCCATGGATGGCGCGAGTCAATTCCACCCATCACCACCAAACACAGAGTGGTCAGAGCCCGCGGGCTCTGACCACTCTGTGTTTGGTTTACATTCTTTCCAAGGCATCTGGGTTCTCCCCCAAATGCCTAATGTGTAAACCATCAATGCTGGCTACGAGGCTCAACAGCGCCAGGTGAAAAGGGACGGCATACGGTGGATCTCGTCGAGATTCATGTGTTTCGACCGCCGACCGCTGAGGGGGGGGCGCACAAATCGTTTTCTCAACTCCGGGTCTCGTTTATCCTCCAGCGAATGAATCTCACGAGTCCCAATGATTTCCTGTTTGCGAATCTTTACTTCACTGTCGTCCTCCATGAACTTTTTCATTACTTCGAAATCTGGTATTGCATGCTGTATGGATCCATGTTTTACCGTTTCGATCATCATCATCATCCTTCTCCTGGTTTCGGATAGAGTAATATGGTCGATCGAGCATCTTCGTAGTTAGTAATTACCACAAGCAAAGTGCAGGTAATACTGACTAGGAATTCGATCCAGGATTTCGAATAATGGATAGGTGGCTCACACCCAATTCGAAAGCCGCCAGTACCCGAGAGGCGTTCTGGCTCGCCGTACTTGCCGGTGTCATGATTGCGATTTGAGTTGTTGCGGTCTGGAATGTAATAAACGACCGTGCACGCGAGCGTATTGACTCAACTACCGATTACGCGACCCGCATTAGCCAATTGCTGGTCCGACAAGGCATTGACAATCGGCTCTCAGCCCTCGACCGGCTGGCATTCTTCAGTTTTGAGTCCATACGTAAAAATACCAATTTGAAAACACCAGAACCGCCATAACATTATGAGCATGTTTCCGTAACTTAAGAGAGGTTTCTGTCAAATGGCAACTGAAAAAATCCGCATTCTAGCGGTGCTTGATCCGACCCGAAATGAGCAATGGGCCCTGCAAAAGGCATTATCGATCGCGAAAAACCGAGGCGATACAGATGTATATGCATTCTTGTGCGTGCACTCTGTCGCAGAATGTGATGATTTGGCAGAGCTTCGGTCCGTCGAACTCAGGCGCCACATTATCTGGCTTGATGAAATACTCGCAGGCTTCGACGTTGACGGTATCAATGTCGAGCGCGTCGTGGACTGGAATGACGATTGGCGTGAAGGCATTTGCCAGATTGCCAAAGACACTGATGTCAACCTGGTCTTAAAAAGAGCCAGTAGTCGACAGAAGTCGCTGGCCAGCTCCGACCGACAGCTGATCCGGAACTTGCAATGTGCATTGTTGCTAGTCAAACACGATCCTGCCAAGGAGATACAGAAAGCCCTGGTAGCGGTCGATTTCAATGCGACAGATGAGAGTCATTCGAAGCTTAACGATGCAATAATGAAACTCGGTAAGCGAATTCGTGGCTCCATCGGGAAAATGGAACTGCATGCCGTCAGCGCATATCCAGAATCTGACAAATTCGTACATCCGCCGGATGTTGCGAAAACGCTAGACATCGATCGCTCTCAGGCACATGTTCGCCAGGGCAGCGCTAATGACGTTATTCCAGCCTTCGCGAACAAAATCAAGGCAGATCTCGTCATCGTCGGCAATGTAGCCCGGCGTGGCTTGTCCGGTCTCATAGTGGGCAATACGTCTGAGAAAATACTGACTGACATTAGATCGGATGTGCTCGTGCTCGTAAGAGAAGAAGGAACCTGATGCTTCACCCGGTTTTGGCAGGATAAGTACTCAGCTAGTCATGGAACTTGTATGCCCTGCCGGTAATCTTTCTTCGCTCAAGGCTGCCGTCGACAATGGTGCGGATGCCGTGTATATCGGTTTCAACAACGAGACCAATGCACGGCATTTCGCCGGGCTTAATTTTGGTCACAAACAGATAGAGCAGGGGCTGGCTCATGCACGTAAGCATGAAACAAAGGTATACGTGGCAGTCAACACTTACCCGCAGCCGGGTAATTTTGCGACGTGGGAAAAAGCTGTCGATCAGGCGGCCGAATTTGGCGTAGATGCACTGATTCTTGCTGACATCGGTGTGATGGATTACGCCGCCGCGAAATGGCCCGAGCTTCGTTTACATCTTTCTGTACAGGGGTCCGCGACCAGTCACGAGGCGATACGCTTTTATGCTGAACAGTTTGGGGTCAAGCGTGCTGTGATCCCCAGGGTGCTGTCGGTAAAACAGGTAGCATCGCTCGTCGAGAAAAACCCAATTCCAATTGAAGTGTTTGGATTTGGCAGCTTGTGCGTCATGGTGGAAGGTCGCTGTTATCTGTCCTCTTACGTAACAGGGCAGGGGCCAAATACGTTTGGGGCATGCTCGCCGGCGAAATTTGTGCGCTGGTCTGAAACCAACTCAAAGCTTGAGACGCGATTGAATGGCGTGCTGATCGATCGCGCGAACAAAAACGAAAATATCGGTTACCCGACCATCTGCAAGGGTCGATTCAAAGTAAACGGTGATACGACCTACGCGATTGAAGAACCAACCAGTCTCAATACGCTGCCCATTCTGCCTGAGCTGCTCAAAATCGGTGTGGCGGCAATCAAGATCGAAGGACGTCAGCGCAGCCCTGCTTATGTTGCAACAGTGACCAGGGTGTTGCGCGCCGCAATCGATTCCTGCATATCCGATCCGGACAACTATCAGCCAGATCAGGCCTGGCTATCGCAATTGACGTCGTTATCAGAAGGTGCACAGACGACATTGGGTGCCTACCAGAGAAAATGGCAGTGAGCGCTGCAAGTACACGCGTGCGCCTTTCCCTGGGACCGCTTCAATACCACTGGGCAAAGGAAAAGATGTTCGATTTTTATCGTACCGTCGAGGCCACGCCCGTGGATATCGTATACCTGGGCGAAACTGTTTGTTCCAAACGGCGCTCGTTTCGCCATGAGGATTGGATTGAGGTCGCCGAACGACTGCAAACTGCGGGCAAGGAAGTGGTGTTATCTACGCTCGCCCTTCTCGAAGCCAATTCTGAACTCGGCTACGTTCGCAAACTTTGCAATAACGGGAAGTTTGCGATCGAGGCAAACGACATGTCGGCGGTACAGATGCTGGCCGGCAAAACGCATTTCGTTGGTGGGGCTTCACTGAATATCTACAACCCGGGGACATTGCGCAAACTGGTGGGCCTGGGTATGAGTCGCTGGGTTCTGCCGGTCGAATTATCAAAAAGTGTGCTTGCCGGGTTCCAGAAAGAGATGTTGGCGGGAATCGAGAACGAGGTACTCGGTTGGGGCAGATTACCGCTGGCCTATTCCGCGCGTTGCTATACCGCTCGTGCACATGAAGCGTCCAAAGATGATTGCGCAAATTGCTGCATCGACTACCCGGATGGACTGATGCTGTCGACGCGTGAAGACGAGAATTTCCTGATCATCAATGGAATTCAGACCCAATCGGCCAAGGTGCATAGTCTGGTTCACAGTTTGTACGATCCTGCCTCGGGCGTAGATATACTCAGGATCAGCCCTCAGTTAGAGGGCACCGAGCGCGTG
>Ga0255051_10000260_pt1 | contig 19810 bp, 18 predicted proteins | sample JV7_2_9_MG_FD_181719 | JGI IMG/M metagenome (GOLD analysis project Ga0255051, IMG submission 181719) | Seawater microbial communities from Jervis Inlet, British Columbia, Canada - JV7_2_9 | ecosystem: Environmental > Aquatic > Marine > Inlet | place: Canada: British Columbia | collected 2016-10-06
TTGGATAGATTGTTCCCTTACGTCAATTGGGAATCATCATGTCACTACTCACTGAAAATCAACTCAACGAAGGATTACACGATGATCGGTACGACGTTAGAGCCCATACAAACCGTAGGCTGAGGAATGGGGTGATTTACGTCAGGTAGAGTCCGTCTGAGGATTCCACCTTAGGTCAGAAAATAACTTATTGGGACCAGAGAATTTTGTCAAAAGGAAATGGCTGAAAGCCGCGAAGTTAGTGGCGACCCATGGACTAATAGTCCACGGTCCCTCGGCCGATATTTCAGATAAGCGATTGAAAAATAACGAAAAAGATGGTGGGCCCGGGAGGACTTGAACCTCCGACCAATGGATTATGAGGTGGGTGGCCTAAGCGTGGACGCCAGCAGTTTCGGTATATTCCTGTCAAAATGGAATTTAGCAAATAATAATTGTATGCTGCGAGTAAAGAGGAAGTGTCGATCACTGAATCACCGGAATTTTTGCAGCCCTGGAGCAGCAGGATCTGTTAATCGATGATATCTGCACATTCGCTCAAACCTTGCGTTTAAGGAGTCCTTCAAAATTTACACCAATTGACCAGTTTGAATGGTGCCTAATTTCCTTTTTTTAATCTGGACACCACTTCCCGATCAATCGGAAAACTCATCTCTTCTTTATTCAGTTTTTTGAAGGTCTGCCATCTGAAACTTTCTTCTCTTTCCTTCACTTCCACAAAGTCGAATTTTTTGTTTGTGACTCGAAATGATGGTAAGCGTCGACCGTCGGTATTTTTTGGCAGGCAACATTCATAGTAGACACTTACAATTTGATCTCCCGGAATGAACCGGGAAATCTGCAAGAACTCGGTCGTATAAAAATGTCTGGCCACCTCAACCTCTTGTCCTAACTCTTCCAGCGCCTCACGGTGCAGACAGTCAATAATCCCTTCGCCATATTCCAGACCTCCACCCGGAAACTTGGTGAAATATTTCCCGCCTATGATCTCATCCGACAGCAGCACTCTTGTTTTGCTCTCATCCAGTAAAAGAATGTAAACCCGAATGTTAAACCGAACGATACTCATGGCATTTGTGCTCCTGGCATATCCCTGTTACAGGGTAGTTGGCAGGTTCGATGGAGAGAATCGGGGCAGTTTGTCACCATCATAATTTTCATACGATAAAGTATTCACTACCGAAGAAGCCGGCAACCACGTCAGCCGAGAATGTGCGCCAGAATCAGGTGGTTTACCCTGGAGGCCTTTTCCATCTGCACCATGTGGCCTGCGCCCTCGATGACCTCGACCTTAGCGCTTTTCATGTTTATAGCATGGGATGCCGGGATGACCCGGTCCTCCGATCCCCAGACCACCAGTGTCCTTAGGTCCGAGATTTGCTCTGCCAGGATTGTCTTTTGTCGACCGTCGACAAAGAGATTCGAAGCCAGGTGAGTGAGGGCGTCCCCAACCCCATCGAGTCGCTTGTACTTTAGCAACTCATCCACCATGGCGCGGTTGACGAGACTCGGATCCGCGAATAGATTTAGCAGTACAGGTTTAAGTTCACGCCGTGACACAGCAGCTACAAATCCATCGATGTAAGCCGAATTGATTTCAACTCCGAGCCCGGCGGCGCTGACGAGCGACAACGACTGAACCAAATCCGGTGTTTCGGATACCACCGTAGCGGCGACGGCGGCACCCATCGAATGTCCGACCAAATGTGCGCTATCGATCTCGACAGTGCTCATGAACGCCCGCACCGCGTTGGCAAGACCCGACAAACCTGGATCTTCAATCTGCTTGATCGATTGGCCATGCCCTGGCAAATCGATCGCGTATACTCTGGTTTTTTCGGCCAGCGCATCAATATTGAACAGCCAGTTATCCAGGTCGCCACCAAACCCGTGGATTAGTACAACCACCGGCCCTTCGTCACCACGCAGCGCATACCGTATGCGACCCACCGAGGTCTCGACGAATTCATACTGTGACGTTTCGGCATCCTCGTCGTCTTCAGCCTGTGGTACTTCATAGGCATCGATGAAAGCATCGATATCGGCATCGCCCACCTCCTCTGCAGCCAGCACGCCCATTAACGCCTGTACCGGATAGGTTTCGCCAGCTACCGCGACACAGCGGCGCAAAACGCCCTCATCCGTGGCCTCAACGGCGCTGGCGATTTTGTCGGTTTCAACCTCCATGATCTCGTCACCAATGGAAATTCTGGTTCCTTCCTCGACCAGCCAATCCGAGAGTAACCCTTTCGTCATAGAAAGCCCCCATTTGGGCATGAGGACAGGCGTTATGTTAGCTGGACTCTTCATCAAGCCTCCAGAGTTTTGCGAACCGCATCTACGATTTGTCCGGCACCTGGGATATAGAGGTCTTCGAGCGCGGGCGAAAAAGGCACTGGCGAGTGCGGTGCGGTGACCATCTGAGGTGCTGCCTTGAGCGAGGCGAAACTTTCCTGGGAAATCGTCGCGCACACATCGGCTGCGATTGAGCAGCGCGGGTTGGCCTCATCGACACAGACGAGACGGCCGGTTTTTTCGACACTTTCTATTATCGTCTCTGTATCGATCGGCGAGAGCGTACGTAAATCGATGACTTCGCACTCGACCCCATCCCCGGCAAGCAGCGCTGCGGCCTCGCTGGCGCGGTGCACCATGAGGCCATAAGCGACTATAGTCACGTCGCTACCATCACGCATAATGTTCGCCTCACCGAACGGGATTGTGTAAGATTCCTCGGGTACATCGACCTCATGTGCATAGAGATTCTTATGCTCGCAGAAAATCACCGGATCGTTATCCCGGATAGACTGAATCAGCAGTCCCTTCGCATCATAAGCGTTCGACGCGCAGACAACTTTTAATCCCGGTATATGGGTGATGATCGGCGTCAGCATCTGGCTGTGCTGGGCTGCGGCCCTGAAGCCCCCGCCCACCATTGCCCGGATAGTCACGGGCGTTTCGGCCTTGCCGCCAAACATATAGCGGAATTTCGCCGCCTGGTTGAATATTTGATCGAAGCAAACCCCCAGGAAATCCAGGAACATCAACTCCGCGACCGGCCGCAGGCCGCAGGTGGCGGCGCCAACCGCCGCACCGATATAAGCGCTTTCCGACAGTGGCGTATCCATTAGCCGGTCACCATGCTTGGCGTAAAGTCCCTTGGTCACGCCAAGAACACCACCCCAGGCGTCCGCCTCGCCGGGAGAGCCCGTTCCTCCGACAATGTCTTCACCCATCACGATAACCGTAGGATCACGTGACATCTCTTGATCTAGTGCTTCGTTAATTGCGTCTTTAAAACTTAAATTTCGAGCCATGTCAATTTCCTCAATAATTTTAAATATGCTTGCGCATCAGTAATTTATGTATACGTCAGACGTGAGATCCGCTGCCGTGGGTAGCGGTGCGGCTATTGCTTTCTCGACCGCAGTATCTATAAGAGCAAGAACTTCGGTGTCAATTGCGTCGAATTCATCATCGGCGATGACCTGGGCTTCAGTGACGCGCGTGCGGAAAATTTTCAGACAGTCATTGTTGGCGCGATTGTATTCATTTTCGCCTTCTGCCTTGTAGGTTTGCGCATCGCCCTCGAAATGACCAAAAAAGCGCACCATCTTGCATTCAAGCAAAGACGGGCCGCCACCTTCGCGCGCGCGTTTGATTACTTCGCCTGCCGCCTCGTAGACGGCGAAAAAATCGGTGCCATCGACGGTGATACCCGGCAACCCAAATCCTGAGGCTCGATCGACATAGGAATCGACGGCGGTTGCATAATCAACCGAAGTCGATTCTGCATAGCCATTGTTTTCAATCACAAAAACAAGCGGCAAATTCCATATCGCGGCAAGATTCAGGCTTTCCAGGAACGTGCCCTGGTTAGACGCACCATCACCGGTAAAGCTCATGCCGATGCCTTTATGGCCGAGTTTCTGTGCGGCCAAAGCTGCACCGCAAGCCAGCGGGGAGCCGGCTCCGAGAATACCGTTCGCACCCATCATGCCCCTGGATAGATCGGCGATATGCATCGAACCGCCCTTGCCGCGGCAGGCCCCGGTAACCTTGCCGTAAATTTCAGCCATCATCTCACAGACATCGACGCCCTTGGCTATACAGTGACCGTGCCCACGATGCGTCGAAGCGATGCGATCCTGATCGTCCAGATGCATCATGATGCCAACCGCGGTGGCTTCCTCGCCAGCATAAAGGTGGACGAAGCCTGGAATCCCACCGCGCGCGAATTCGACGTGCAGCCGTTCTTCGAACTCACGAATCGTTTTCATCATACGGTAGGCTTTGAGTAACTCTTCCTTACTCAGTGGAAATGTATTATTGCTCATATTGATCCTCTCTTCTGGTGGTTTAATTTCTGGTGGTTATTACTTAACAGCCGGGCCTGCGCGCCAAATTTCATGCATGCCGAGACATCGATAGTACGGAACGCTTCTGTGCGCAATGTGATAGTCGGCCGATCGTTTTTCGAAAAAGATAGCTCCTTTTCGCCGTCAAATGCGATGGAGCCTTCTCTCTCGGTTATGGGAATCGGAATGTCAGGTAAAAGCCTGCGCCAGGATTCAATACCGATTTCTTCGATCACTCCTGGCGCTATCGGAGCCCGGAGCAGGTAATTTGGATTATCCGAATTATCGAATACAACACAACGTCCCTCTGGCTTGTCGCGACTAACTGGGTCGAGCAGCCCCGCCACCACCGACATACCAATAACTTCTGTTTCAGCGAAGGTGACGTAGAGCTCTTTGAAGTTCTCCGACCGCCACAAAGCCCGCGCACCGATATAACCTTCGGCCACAATGGCGACATCGACAAGTGCGATTTCTTTGTGTCCAGAAACGTCTACCTCAAGTATTTTGTTGCTCTGGAACGCGATATTAGACAGGCTAGCTTCGGTAATAGCGAGGCCGACGGCCATGCCAACAATTGTCGGTTCCTTGAATTTTGGGAAGGCATTGTTAGTTCCGGTTGAAACGCCAGCAATCGGCACGCCGCCACAAGCGGAGACAACGGCCCGGTGGGTTCCGTCACCACCTAAAACAATGATTGCGGATACACCGGCTTCGCGCATTTGACTCGCCGCGTTAATGCTGTCCTGTGATGAAGAGCTGACAATCATGTCAAGGTATTCAATATCTGGAAATCGCCCCTCCCCTAAATTGAGGGAACGCTGCAAGCCACGCATGACGTGCTGACGGATACCTGCTTTCTCAGGCATCATTAGGACATGCCTGATCCCAACCGCGCCTAATCCCGCCAACAGGCGCAGAACAATGTTGGCTCGCTCGGTTATTTGCATATTGCCAGCATGAGCCACGATCCGGCGTATATCACGTGCCGAAATGGGATTTGCAATGATACCAACGAGTGGCGGTTGCCTTTTCACATAGACTCCCATCCTTCGGACAGCCAATTGGTCTTGATGCCTTTTGTGGTCCTGGGGATGACTATTGATTCACACAAGCTACTGCCGACGCAGAGCAACGCAGATATTTGTATTATTACCCCATATGGGTAGTGGGCGCCAATTATCTTTCGCATTCGTGACTGCTTCGCGTCTGGCCTTTCTGCCGCCTGCGTCTTGTTGGCATAATGGTTATGCCTGGCCGAGCGATTCAAGCGTGCTTGCCAGCTCGTATTCTTCGTTGGTGCTCAATGGCATTAACGGACGTCGCACGGCTCCCCCGTCGAATCCGCGCATTTTGCTGGCTGCTTTGACTTTGGCAATATAGTTGCCTTGCCAGATGTATAGTAGCGATGGAATCATCTTAGACCACAACACCATCGCGGCGTTTAAATCCCCGCTTGTTACCTGTTCGTAAAGGCGTACGCATTCGCGTGGCATGTAGTTAGCAGCGCCCCAGATCGCTCCGGTAGCGCCCGCCATCAATGCAAAAACGGTAGTCGGGTCGGCGCCGTTGAGTACCTTGCCCCCGGTTTGCAAAAATGCCTGATGCGTGGCGAGATCGCCTGCGCTGTCCTTGATGTAATTGAAATTCGGTAATTCGTTCAGGCGTTTGAATAGCGCGACAGAAATGCCGATACCAGTAGTTTGTGGAATGTTGTAACCGATGATGTCGATATCAATTACCGCATCGATGCTGCGATAAAATTCGAACAGGCCATCGTCGTCTTCAGGCCCTTCGAGGTAGGGTGGTAATATCATCAATGCATCGGCACCCAGATCCTGGGCGTGCTTAGAACGTTCGATGACTTCATCGACATTAAGCGCCGAGGTCTGGCAAATTAGTTTACATCGGCCGTTGATACGCGTAGCGCCCAGTTCGTAGAGCTTGTTGCACTCGGCCTGTGTCAGATAAGGGTGTTGGCCGGTACCAGAACCCAGCACGATACCGTGTACACCGGTGTCTTTGTAGATATCGATCAATTCTTGCCAGCGTGCAAAGTCGATGCTGCCGTCCTCATGCATCGGGGTTTGCAGCGCCAGGTTAATACCCTTTAAATCGCTCATATAGAAATTTCCCGTAAATTTGATTTTATAGTGAGATGCCGACTTTGCGGCCCTCATGGAATGCATACGGCGCCGATCTTGGGCTCACGCAATCGCCGATGACATGGAATTTGATACCGGTTTCATTCAAGGCGAGTTCGATATCGTTACAGGCCATATTGGTGGTCGCGGTAACCAGTGCCGATGCTTCGATTCGAGTCATAGCGCTATCCAGCAGCGAGCGCACATCGGCACTATCGCCATGCCAATGCTCGATCACCGATTCGACCATAAAACGTGTTCCGGCTTTGCCCAGGTTACTGCGAATCTGAAAGTCCGCGGTGGTGCGGCTGAGTTCCTTTCCAACGTATGCATCGGGCGTAATAATGGTCACCTGATGTCCTTTGTCGGCCAGGTACCAGGCGGTCCCAGCCCCGCGCCAGTTGCCACCCTCGTCGAGTACGATTACACGATCACCCAGTACTGCCTGGTCGCGCATGACTTCTTCGCAGGACCAGATCTTGCCATTGTTGAGGCCGGGTAATTCGTCTTCGGCAGGTAACCAGCGTTGGCGGGCCAGGCCATCGGGCATTGAGCCGGTGGCGATTATTACTTCATCGGCACCAAATTCGATCGCATCCTGATCGTCCATTGCGGTGAAATACTGTACTTCAACGCCGAGCTTTTCGAACTGCCGAAGATACCAGCCGATTAATTCGATTATCTGACCACGTCTGGGTGCGAGCCCGGCGAGGCGAAACTGACCACCGAGGTCACCCAGGGCTTCGGCCAGGGTCACGCTGTGACCACGTTCTGCGGCAACACGGGCCGCTTCCATGCCGGCGGGACCACCGCCGATTACCAATATCTTTTTTTGGTCGCCGGTGGTTATAAAACGGTCGCCACCCCATTCGAATTCACGTCCGGCCGATGGATTCACCAGGCAGGAAATCCAGTAGTCACGTGAGCGCCGGCCCCAGCACATCTGGTTACAGGAAATACAGCCACGTATGTCTTCATCGCGGCCCTCGCGTGCTTTATTCACCAGGTGCGGATCGGCGATTTGCCCGCGTACGATAGACACCATATCGGCATCGCCACTGGCAACCACATAGTCGGCATTTTCGGGGGTACGGATATGGCTTTCGGCGGTGACACGAGCATGTTTGACCACGGTTTTCAATGCGGATGCGAGGGGTACACCGAGTTTTCCAGCGAATGGGAAGGTGGGCATCAATCGGTCCCAGTCGATGTAATTGCCCGACCCGCAGCTGACGTAATCGAGGTTACCGGTTTGATCGTGTAGCGCGATGATTTCCTGGAAATCTTCCAGTGTCATGGCAAAGGGTGTTTTTTCTGAATAGCTGACTGACATACCGATAATAAATTTTTCGCCGCATGACTGCCGAATCGAATTGACGATAGAGATTGACAAACGGGTTCGATTTTCGAGTGACCCGCCCCACTGGTCATCGCGTTTGTTCGACCAGGGTGTCCAGAACTGATCGAGCAGGGCGTGATAAGCGGCGAACAGATCCACACCGTCAAAACCGGCTTGCTGGCAGCGCCTGGCGGCGCGTGTAAATCCTTCGATTACTTCTTCGATTTCATGGGTTGACATTCCATGGCTGCCATCCGAATCGTGGTAAGACGGCATCCCCGACGGTGACCAGCTCGGTGCATACGACAAATCAGCATCGCCGTGCTGCCCGACGTGGTAGAGCTGCTGCAGGATCACTGTGCCATGATCGTGTAGCGCATCGGTTATCTTGCGAAAGTGCGGGATCACCGCGTCGTCGTTGTGGAGAAAGTTGCCTCGCGTCAGCACCGCGGTACGATGCACCGGCATCGGCTCTACCACGATCATTGCGGCGCCGCCGATCGCGCGCTCCTCGTAGTATGCCCGGTGCCTCTCACTGGGTAGCCCCTGCTCGGACATGTTGGCGGTGTGCGCGCCAAACACGATACGATTATCCAGTGTTTTGTGGCGCAGGCTGATGGGCTGAAATAAATTGTTATATTTGGTCATAACGGCTTGCAGCTAATAATTTACGGTCAATATACCTGTTGTTTCTATATGAGCAAAAGGATATATTTTCATAACTCTCATCGATATTTATCATGCCCAAAAACATCTCGACATCGAATCCATGCCGCGTTGGCGGTTATTGCCGTATTGGATGGAATTACAACAGCGTAAAATTTAGTTTAGGGTAGCGACAATGAAACTGAAAGACATAAAAACCTGGGTTACGGTGCCCCCGACAGGCATCGGTGGCGCGTTCTGGATAATCGTCAAGATCACCACCGAGGATGGTATCGAGGGTATCGGCGAATGTTACGGCATTCCGGTATCCGGTGATATCGCCTGCGCCATGGTGGAGGACACCTTCGGGCGTTTCATCGCCGGGGAAGATCCGCACAATATCGAAACCATGTTTCGCAGAGTTTATTCGGCCGGGTTTACGCAGCGCCCCGACGTCAGCATGATGGCCGTGTTCAGCGGTATCGAAATTGCAATCTGGGATATTCTTGGCAAGGCGCACAACCAGCCGGTTTACCAGTTACTCGGGGGTAAATTTCACCAACGTATTCGCACCTATACCTATCTTTATCCAGGGAAGTTGCCAGACGGTGAAGATGCAGCCGATGTTTACCATGATGGCGAAGCCGCTGCCGAACGTGCACTCGAATATATCGAAATGGGCTTTACCGCAGTCAAACAGGACCCTGCCGGGCCCTATAGTTTTCAGGGTGGACGCGAACTCTCACTGCATGAGTTATCGCGCGCCGAGTACAATGTGAAATGCATTCGTGAGGCAGTCGGTGATCGCGCCGATATCCTGTTTGGCACGCATGGGCAAATGACCACATCGTCGGCAATTCGTCTGGCGAAAAGAATCGAACCTTACGACCCATTGTGGTTTGAGGAGCCCTGTCCACCCGACCAGATGGACGCAATCGGCAGGGTCGTAAGGGCGACGTCGATTCCGATTGCAACCGGCGAGCGGCTGACTACCCGGGTTGAATTCCATGCGGCCTTAAAGGCCGGCGTGTCTATACTGCAACCCGATATCGGGCGCAGTGGCGGCATCTGGGAAACCAAAAAAATTGCGGTCATTGCCGAGCTGTTCAATGCCCAGGTGGCGCCGCATATTTACTGTGGCCCGATTGCCCACGCAGCGGCTGCACATGTCTCGTTTAGCAGCCCCAACTTTTTGATACTGGAAACCATCCAGACCGATTTCCACGATGCGATCCTGCAAAAGCCCTTAACCTGGGAACAGGGTTATCAACTCGCACCGACCGAGCCGGGGCTTGGCATCGAACTCAACGAAAAAACCCTCGAAGCAAATCCCTATACCAGCGGCGGTCGATTGCATCTGGAGATGTGTCAGACGGCGTTGAGTTCGAATAATAAGAAAATCATAACCGAGATTGAATAATAAATTGCAGCAACGTCCACAAGCAATGAACCTGTCAAACTGGCGGAAATCGCCATACAGCCAGTGGTCCTTCAATCATGTACGCGAGGTTATTCCAACTGAACTTATTCCGGCGCTAGACAATACAACCATTAATTGGCAGCGTGCTGAACGACCACTCGAAAGCATTGAATTCGAGGGTACGGCAGGCGAGACATGGTGCTTGCAACAGTTAATCCAGGCTACCAGTACCGATGCCCTGTTGGTCGCACACCAGGGTAAACTGGTATACGAGTGGTATGCGCGGGACGAAATTGAACATCTACCGCATATTGTTTTTTCGGTGAGTAAGTCGATCACTGCGGCGCTTGCCGGGGTTCTGGTCGGACAGGGTTTGCTCGATCCGACGGCACAGGTGACAGATTATTTGCCTGAATTTGGTAATTCGGCATACGCTGATTGCAGTGTGCAACAGGTGCTCGATATGACGGTGTGCATAGAGTTTGATGAACTATATGATGCAACCGATGGCAAGTTCATCGAGTACCGTATGTCCACTGGCTGGCATCCCACACCACCAGATCAAATAGACTTTTGCCTGCACGACTTTTTAATTTCCCTGTCGCGCGGGCAGGGGCAGCATGGGCAGGTATTTGATTATAAATCGCCAAATTCAGACCTGCTTGGATGGATTCTTGAAAGCATCACCCGGGAACGGCTGGCGAGCCTGTTTTCAAGATATCTATGGCAACCGATGGGAGCCGAGGCCGATGCTTACATCACGGTCGACCGTAAAGGCGCGCCGCGAACTGCCGGCGGATATTGTGCTGTACCACGCGACTTGTTGCGATTTGGCGAATTGATGCGCAATACAGGCAGTGTTGGCGAACGCCAAATCATACCAGCGCATTGGGTTCAGGAATGCCGCGAAGGTGGGGACCATGAAGTCTGGCAACGCAGTGGTGCAATAACTGAAAAATTTGCCAGGGGAAGCTATCGCAATAAATGGTACCAGACCGGTAACGCACATAAGGCATTCTGTGCGATTGGTATCCACAGTCAATGGATTTACATCGACCCGGTTGCAGAGGTCGTGATCGTCAAGCTCTCATCGCAGGAAGATCCACTCCACTTTGAACTGGGACAGGCCAATTTGCGCGCATTTGAAGCGATTTGTGGGATAAAGTAGCCTGTAGGGTATTATTAACCAATGGGCATTGCGTCAATTAGCCGAGATATACAGCGGCATAATACCCTCCGGTAATTGCGTCCTACGGCCTAAGTAGAGGAAATGTTATGGTAAAAATACTCGCATTCGCTGGCAGCGCGCGAAAAGACTCTTTGAATAAAAAGTTACTGAAGATAGCTGCCGCGGGCGCAGAAGCAGCTGGCGCCGAGGTTACCCTGGTCGATCTGGCCGATTTTGAAATGCCACTTTTTAACCAGGACCTGGAAAGCGAACAGCGTATGCCCGACAAGGCGGCAGAATTCAAAAAACTGATGATCGCGCACGATGGGTTTTTGATTGCCTCGCCGGAATACAATGGTGCTTTTAGCCCGTTGTTAAAAAACACGATTGACTGGGCATCACGTGCGGAGAATGGCGACGAACGGCCGTTGGTAGCCTATTGTGGGAAAACAGCGGCGGTTCTGGCTACATCGCCCGGTGGCCTGGGAGGGATGCGTGGGCTGGTAATGTTGCGTATGCTACTGGGCAATCTCGGAGTTATCGTTTTACCCGATCAGCAGGCGGTACCCAACGGATTTAAGGCTTTCAATGACGATGGCTCGATGAGCGATGAAAAACTGGAAAAACGTATTCGTACCCTGGGCGGCAACCTCGTTGAATTTACCGAAAAGTTAAAGCAAAAAAATTAAACGGGGAGTGACTTCGATCGCTTCATGCAACATGCGGGTTAATGGACTGCCGACTAATCAAATAAATTAATCAAGATTCAAGACCTGTCAGCACTCCTGCGCTCGTATTCTACGCCCCTGACACTTTTTCTACGTTCCCTGGACCTGCGTTCCTTGCGTATCCGCAGACCCATCACTCCACAAGACGCAATAATAGCCAGCACTAAACTGACGATCATCAATATCAGGTAATGCTGCAAGGTAATTTCGAATCTTTCCGACTCTGTCTCAATTCCCTTATATTTCAAAAATTCCCTATTGGTTAATGTCTGAAGTTTTTTCTCAGAATCGTTGATTAAATTCTGGTAGGCACTGAGAGCACGAATAGTGTGGAGAAATTCTTTTAAAAAATCCTCGAAATACAGTTCCATGTCCTCTGAATTGATGGCTATGTCGATCTGTTTCTCCAGAAACTGTTGCAGACTGAGCCATTGTGAATCTTCCTGCAGTAGCAGGTTCTTAAGTGAAAGTGCCAGTTTATTTAATTCTAGATTTGATTCGGTATTAAATTTTCGAAGATGACCTAGATCTTGTTTCAGTTGTGCTCTATAGAGCCCTGCTTTTGAACGCCAGGAATCTAGACCATCCAGGTTAAAAGAAGATAGCATTTTTACATTGACAACCCTAAGAAGGTCCGAGTGGCGCTCGGAGCTTCGTTCAAGGTTTTCTTCCAGGTTGTCCAGGCTACCCTTCTGGCGTTTAAATATGGCTAGAGCCGCGGATGACTGTTTAAGTCTTAACGGAATATCATCCAGGCTTTTGGATGCACTGCGCATTTGATAAACAGAAAATATAAAAATCGCTAAAATTGGCACCAGTAGCACGAACGATAGTGTTTGCAGGCCATTCATCGAAAGTTTAAACGGTTTTTTTGAATCTGTGCGCACAGGTTTTTATTTTTATCTAAAGGTGATCATGTTGCGGGTATGGCTATTGTGATATGCCGCCAGATGTTCGGTATATTACTTTAAGTTAAGATTTGACCCGGATCATCCTTGACCTCATATTGCCCTATCTCGACCCCAAATCCAGATCCCATATCCGTGTCATTTTTCGAATTCAATTCTGGGATGTCTGGATTACGGGCAACAGAGCGGTGTGCGGCAGCAATTCCCTGTGGTTTATCGAGACCTGTCGGTAATTTAATTATTCGGTTTGCCACTGCCACGAGCAAGACAACGATTAGAGAGCCCAAAAGGATTCTGGCATCGATATTTAATAAACGGGCGATTTCATGGGGCAGATTCGCCCCAATCGCGAGTATGGATACCGTGGTCGCCACCACGAACTTGGAATAATGAGTCAGTGCAATCGCCACCATGATCGCTAGTCCGGTTAACAGGTAATTTTTATCGATCCCGTTTAATACGGAATCATCGGGTTGGATGACAACTACAGTTATGAATATAACTATAAGCAGCAGCAGAAAATCTTTTGTATGAATCATGGCATTAACTCACATTAGGGCCTGGCGGCCGAATAATAGGTTATAGCCGAGTATAGTTAGATACTGTAAAAAAACTCTATTTTCTATCCAGTAGCCGCGTTTGGTAATTATCTCAAAGCATAATGCACGGTTAATTCTAAAGGGGGCAATTCCATGCGATACCCGCTACGAATTGTTAGGCTCGACGGATCCCTGGAGATGCTTTTGTTGGCGTTTATTCGCCACTCCTGTTCGACCGATCACTTCAAGTTGCGGGTTATCGAGTTCGAGCCGGCCTTTCTGCCCGGAATGCTGGAAATCGAGATTAAGATTTTTTCTGGCGATGTCCGGTTTCACTGCCATATAACCGGTTAACACTGAGTAGAGCAATTCAAATATTCGTTTCAGCGATATCTTCCAGGTACTGCCCGCCTGACAATACAGTTGATCGCTGAGTCGAAGAAATCGGTTAAAAGGGGCATCGCCAAGGATCACGGGCAGGGTTTGACGAAAGCGTCCGGAGTTGCCGATCATGTCCCAGAAACGTGCAAAACGATTCACGCGTTGCATCGTCGCAAAGTCGATATCGCGGGTGCTTAAAATATTGTAGGGCGCTTTGGGATTGTATCTAAGTTGATAGCAATCTGTATGGCGATTAATCGGCGCGCCACGCAGGCGTTTGAGGATGCCGAGCTGAATTTCCTGCGGTTTTAATGCCACCAGTTGATCGAAACTGTTAGCGAAATTTTCCAGGCTGTCGCCGGGTAATCCAAAAATTAAATCGGCATGGATATGTGCGCCGGTATTTTCACGCAGCCAAAGCAAATTCTCGCAGGTCTTTCGATTATCTTGCTTACGGCTAATCAATTTTTGAATTTCGGGGTCGAAAGTTTGCACACCGATCTCAAATTGCAGGGAATTTTCTGGAAACTTGATCAGTATTTGTTTTAGCTTGTCGGGCAAATTGTCGGGAATCACTTCGAAATGGAGATATAAATCCCTGTCCATGCGCTGCCGAAAAAACTCAAGAATGGCGACGCTGTTACTGACCTTGAGATTAAAGGTACGATCGATGAATTTAAAATTCCGGGCACCTCGCGCATACAGGCTATCCATCTCATTCAGAAATGAATCCAGTTCAAAAGGCACTGCGGTTTTATCCAGCGAAGAAAGACAAAACTCGCACTTAAAAGGGCAGCCACGCGATGCTTCGACATAAATCAGGCGATTTCGGATATCTTCATCGTTGTAATATTGGTAGGGTAATTCGAGCTCACTCAAAGCGATTGATTCACCTTTGATTACGCGATATTGAGGTTGTTCACCGGTAAGCAGTTGCCCGCATAATTTGCTTAAACTGATCTCGCCCGGCCCGGTGATTAAATAGTCAATCTTTTCGCAAATTGGCGGCAGGTCATTGGCAAAACTGACTTCAGGGCCACCGCCAATAATCGTTACCTGTGGTGCAATTGCTTTGATCAGGGCAATGACTTCGCTGGTCTCGGTGACATTCCAGATATAGATGCTGAAAGCGATAATTTTCGGCTGTGAGCCAAGCAATTTTTCGGCAATATCGATTGGGCGCTGCTGAATCGTAAATTCCTGCAGTAAAGCCTGTGTCTGTAAATCGCCCAGGTTGGCATACAGGTAGCGCAGGCCAAATGCAGAATGCATATATCGTGCATTTAAAGTGGTGAGCAATATGTTTTTGGTCATAAAGCAGCGTTGCTCAGCGATAACCGGATGAATCGGCTATCCCGGATGTTGCATGAATGGAACGAAGTTCAGGTATAAACCGTATTTCTTGTATTCCGTCATATTCGTGTCTAATTCTCCGATTTTACGGGTAAAAGTTATCAGTCGCTACCGCCTTCGTGCAATATGCGGGCTAGGGATTGGCGAAAACCCGGGCGCTGAGTATCAACTATTAATCAAACATTAAGAAGCACGGCCCGACGTGCCTCAGCCGACAATTATTGTCAAGATTACTGCTTCGGTCCAGAATGGCTTTCCGTTTGTGCAAAGAGAGAAAACTATGCCCCGCATACAACCCGTCGATCGAAACCGCCTGGATCAGGACACACTTTCACTTCTAAAAGCAAAAAGTGGCACAGACGATAACCGCTGGAACGTATTTGAGGGAGTGGCCAACAGTCCTGCTACTCTACGTGGTATCACTAGCCTTGGTGATTCCATCAAGCAAGGCCTGAGTTCGCTGGAATATGAGGTGATTGCAATCGAAATGGCGCGCTTTAACGGCTGTGGTTATTGCTTACCCGCACATCGATATGTCTGCAGTAAAATCGGTGTCGATGCAGCCGATATCGATGCCATGACGCGGGGCGAGCTGTTGACACAAAAGCCGCATTTGATGGTAATTCAGCAATTCGTTCGTGCCGTACTGGAAAACAAGGGGCATCTTGATGACGATGAATTCAGAGACTTTGAATCGCGTCGTATCACACATGACAAGATGATCGTCATTCTTTCTGAGATCGCTTTATATACCTTCCTGAATTACTTTAACCGTCTGGCTGGAACCGAAATCGAAGCGCAGGTATTGCCGCATGTCAGCGAGCAAGCGGAATGGATAACAGCACCGGACAGGTAAAATAACGAGATTCGCCAACTCAGTTAATTTTTTAAAACCCCCTTGCTAGCCACACACTTCTTTGCTTCAAAACCCCTATTAGTTGACCAGGATCAATATCCCTTATTGATTGTCTGGTAATTTCTATACTGGGTTCCGAAATGTAATTTAATTTCATATTAAAAAGGGCATTACCAATATAGATAGTGCCTGAAATGTTCCAGGAGATAACCATGAAAGTTGAAGAGATAATGACGACTAAAGTCGAGTCTGTGTTGCCTACAACATCATTGAGGGCGGTAGCCAGGAAAATGAGTGACCTGGGCGTGGGCGCTTTGCCGGTAGTCGATGAGGGCATTCTAATAGGCATTATTACAGATCGCGATGTCAGTGTTTATGCCATTGCGATGGGTCACGACCCCCAGTCTACCGAGGCGCAGAAAGTGATGACCAGGGAGGTGTTCACTTGCAATGCCAGCGAGAATATTAACGAGGCCGCTAAAATTATGGAACAGCATAAAATACGTCGACTAACTGTGATGAGTGGCGATCAGGAGTTGGCGGGTTTTCTTTCAGTTGACGACATTGCGCCCGTTTCAGGTGATCTTGCCGGTGCCGTACTTGAAGCTGCTACGCCGATACATTAATTAATGCTGAGCGTTCGCGCTCCGAATATTGAAGTTAGGAGAATTAAGATGAAAGTGAGCGAATTAATGAGTTCAAAAGTCGAATTCACCACACCGACATCATCCACTAAGGTGGCCGCCCGTCAAATGCACGACCAGCATGTTGGGGCTTTGCCTGTCATGTCTGATCAGCAACTTGTGGGTATCATCACTGACCGTGACATCTGCTGCAAGGTGACCGCCACTGGCCGAGACGCGGGTTGGACCAAGGTGGAAGAAATAATGGTCAAAGATGTCGTCACCTGTTTCGACGATCTTAGCGACAGCGATGCGGCGAATATTATGATTGACCACCGTATCCGTCGACTCGCGGTATTGAATCATGAAAACTCAATGGTTGGTTTTCTATCGGTTGATGATCTGGCGCGTAGTTCACACGAACTGGCTAGTTCGGTACTGGAAGCTTCGACGCCAGTTCACTAGAGGCCGGCTCGGAAAGGGGGATTTTTCGAGGTAGCGTTAGCCCGGCCAGTCGTTGCCATCAGTATAACGCGTACCCCGATGCCCCTGCCTGGCGATGGGTGTCGCCAGGCGTTCGCCTGGAGCATCGACAATTACCAATATCCGTGGCTTGCCGGAACTCGGGTTAACGCCACCGGTGATAAACTCGCGTATCTTCAGTCGCCCGTGTAATTGATCAGCAAAAATAGTATATACATAGTCACCCACCTTGAGTCGGGTAGGGGCCTTGCCGGCCATATGGAATTCGTATTCTTTGCGACTGCCATCGTATAAAGAGTTTAATGTTTCAACGCCGGCTTTGGCGGGAATGGTTTTGGTGATTCCGAAGCTCATGTGGTCATTCTCTATCAAAGGCAGGCTTATTTCCAGCCTGTATTAGTAAAGTGTCCTGTAGTGATTCCTGCCCAGCGGCAGTGCTGAACCCGGACAATTATTCAACAAACTTTGGAACTCCATGGCCGGTCTCAACTCAATAGTTTAATAATCCCGGAACAAGCCTTCCAATTTAACCGTCTTCGTGCAATATACGGGCTAGACCATGACCAAACTGACATTAATAGAACGACGGCTACGAATAACCACCGGTTTGATACTGGCAATCTACATCGTCGTCCACTTAAGCAATCATACCCTCGGACTCGTTTCGCTGGAGGCTATGGAATCTATGCGCAGGTTTGTCACCCCTTTCTGGCGAAGTTGGGTCGGTGGCCTGTTGATATACACCTCGTTATTAACTCATTTTGGACTGGCGCTGATGTCGCTGTATCGGCGTACCACGTTGCGTATGCCGGCCTGGGAACTTGCTCAGCTGGTGCTCGGCCTGTCGATTGTTCCACTGCTCGCGGGTCATGTAGCAGCGACCTGGGGCGCACGGGTATTAATGGGTTTCGACATTAACTACGAATATGCATTGAATGGAATCTTGAGCAATAACTGGGTGATGGTTAAACAGGGATTGCTGCTATTCGTGGCCTGGAGCCATGTAGTGATTGGCTTGCATTTCTTCTTTCGCCTGTTTCCCTGGTATCGGGGCTGGTTTCTGCGTTTGTACCCTGTTACGTTATTGATACCGTTACTGGTGGTTTTGTCGGTGGCTCGTGTTGGAGTTGAGCTGGAAGTCTGGCAGCAAGAAGCTGAGGGGCCGGTGTATTCCGATCGTTATCGAGATGACTATAATTTGACATATGACAATAATGACGCCGTAGCAGAAACTTCCTCTATAAAAGCAGCCAACGAAATATTGCATGATGGGGTACTTATCTCATTTTACGGATTATTGGTTTTAACTCTGGCGGCACGGGTGTTTCGAGAAAAAACACATAAAAAAACCGGCAGCGTCTCAATTAAGCATATAAATGGGCAGGTTTTAAAAGGCATGCCTGGCCAAACAATATTGGAAATTATCAGGAGTCACTCGATTCCTCATGCATCCTTATGTGGTGGCCGCGGTCGATGTACAACCTGCCGGGTGAGAGTGGGTGAGGGATGTCTTGATTTGGAGAAGCCGTCAGCGCTAGAAAAATTTGCCCTGGATCGAATCGGCGCGGCACCGAATGTCCGCCTCGCCTGCCAAACCCGCCCGCTGTTACCGGTACAGATTACGCCGTTAATGGCAGCTGATCTCAGTATTGACAGCGAATGGAGAGAAGGTGGTGTTAGTGGTGAAGAGCGCGATATAGTGGCTCTGTTTGTCGACCTTCGCGGTTCCTCAAAAATGAGTGAAATGCATTTACCTTACGATGTTTTGTTTATTCTGAACCGTTTCTTCCTTGAAATGTCGGATGCTTTAAGCGCCAGCCATGGCCACTATGCCCAGTTTGAGGGGGACGGGTTACTGGCGCTTTATGGATTGGAAAGAGGGCTTAAGCAGGGTTGCCTGGACGTACTGCGTGGAGCAGTGGATATGCAGGTAAGGATTAACCAACTCAACCAAAAATTAAAAAACGAACTGAAAGATCCGCTTAAAATTGGCATTGGAATCCACTGTGGGCAGGCGATTGTCGGTACCATGGGGCCACCATCTTCACCCAATTACTCGGCGATTGGCGATTGCATCAATGCGGCGGCGCGATTAGAAGGAAAATCCAAGGAGCTGGAATGTGTTCTGGTGGTCGCAGATGAAGTGGTTCGAAATGCTGGTATTGAATTCAGTCAATTTCCTTCCCAGCAAATTAGCTTGCGAGGGAAGCAGCAATCGGTTCTCGCTTATGCAATTAAGAATCCACTGGATGTTTCCGATAGTTTATAATTCAAATAGCTTTGCATAAGGTTTGAACAAATTAATTTTATAAGGCTAAATTAGTATTGTATAGGAGGTGGAAACTGTGCATAAAAAATATTTCGCGCCAGGGTGGTTGTTATTGATATTGTTGTCATCAAGCGTATTTACAAATACGGTTAATGCTGACTGCGATGATAAGCGCTCCCCCGGAATGGATTGGTCCGGGTGCAAGAAAATGAATAAAATGCTCGATAATCAAAATTTCTCGGGTAGTAAATTCGACAATGCTAACTTGAGTTTGAGTAACCTCGATAATAGTAATTTCACCGGCGCGAGTCTGGTCAAGACCGATTTAACCCGTGCCAGCCTTAATAAGAGTATTTTTTCGCAGGCTGATTTAACCAAGTCGGTTGGCTATCGTACCAGTTTTAATGGCGCCATTTTTTCAAAAACCAGCATGACCAAGTCCGAGTTTTCCCGGGCCAGTTTTCAAGGTGCAGAGTTCGAAAATGTTGACTGGTCACGGGCTGAACTGGGGCGAGCAAATTTTTCTAATGCCCGATTTAAAGACGTCAATTTTGAATATTCCAATTTATCGAGAGCCAGGTTTAATGGGGCCATAC
>Ga0255051_10000261_pt1 | contig 19776 bp, 18 predicted proteins | sample JV7_2_9_MG_FD_181719 | JGI IMG/M metagenome (GOLD analysis project Ga0255051, IMG submission 181719) | Seawater microbial communities from Jervis Inlet, British Columbia, Canada - JV7_2_9 | ecosystem: Environmental > Aquatic > Marine > Inlet | place: Canada: British Columbia | collected 2016-10-06
CCGATGCGGCGCGACACCATCGCAGTGACGCCCATTCCGAGGCCGACCGCAACAGCGTACAGAACCGTTACAAGCGCCTCAGTAATTCCGACTGCAGCGATCGCGTCTGTGCCGAGCCGGGAGACAAATGCGATGTCGACGACTGCGAACACCGACTCCATCGACATTTCCAGCATCATCGGTATTGCCAGCAGGCCGAGCGCACGACCAATTGGTCCCCGCGTATAGTCGACGTCGGCATCGCGCAGCGACAATCGAACGAAATCTATACCTCGTCGCCAGGCAGAATTGTTAGGTGTCAGGTTGGTCATGTGCGTACAGAACCAATGTTGGTGCTAGCCGATGTTATGCTCTGATTACTCGATAACCGACAGGAAATGCTCAATGCCGGACGGACTGCTTACCGTTTTATTGATCATTGCGGCAGTTGTCGTGTATGTCATTGCGAAAGTTGTGCAAAACGTACGCAAGAGTGAACAGCAATGGGAGCAGGTTGACAAGAGCAAGCTTAGAATATGGGATGACGACGATTAGTTTTGCAATTAAATACGCGCGTCATTCCGAAGTAACGAGTCAAGTTCCTCGGCTGTATCCTTCGCAGACTGGATAAGCTGTTCTTCTGAATGGTGAATCGCATGTTGTTCGAGCAACAGGCGTTCATCACGCACGCGAAATGATGACGTAAGCTTTTTGCTGTCGGCGTCACTGAGCCCCAGCGACTCCAAGACTTCTTCCGACATCGAGAGGCTTGATAGCAGGGTCTCGCGAAATATGTGTTCGATACCAAGGTCCATCAGATTGTAGGCATGGCGGCGATTCCGCGCCCGCGCGATAATTTTGAGGTGCGGAAATTCACGCACGACGGCCTCAGCCGTCCGCATCGATGCTTCGATATCGTCAATGGCGAGCACGAATATCTTCGCGTGCTCGGCGCCGGCGGCACGCAGTATGTCGAGTCTCGATGCATCGCCGTAATGCACGGTATTGCCGTATCGACGCACGACATCTACCTGCGACGAGTCAATTTCGAGTGCCGTGAAGGACCTGTCGACGATACGTAGCAGCCGGGCAACAATCTGACCAACGCGGCCAAAACCGGCGATGATCACTTCGTTGTGCGAGCCTTCCATCTCGTCGTACTCGGGTTCATCGTCTGTAGACATCTTATTGCCAAAATGTTCGGCGGCAATATAGGCGAACGGTGTGAGCAACATCGATATAGCAACCGCAAGTATCAATTCATCAATCAGGCCAACCGGAAGCAATCGATCTCGTGCCGCAATGCCGAACAATACGAACGCAAACTCGCCGCCCTGCGACATGGCGGCGGCCAGACTCCAAGACGCACGCGAATCGCAAATTCCAAATTGACGTGCGACGGGAACGAGGATCGCTGCTTTGGTGAGCATCAGAAGCACGACGATAATTATTATTCGATCGGGAGACTCCAGCAAAAGACCGATGTTGACTGACATGCCGACGGCGATAAAAAACAAACCTAGCAGCAGTCCCTTGAATGCCGCGAGGTCGGCTTCGAGTTGATGTCGGAATTCAGAATCGGCAAGCATCATTCCCGCGATAAAGGCACCAAGTACCATGGACATGCCTGCCAATTCCATGATCAGGGCTGCGCCGATAACGACAAGAAGCGCCGTTGCGGTGAATATCTCGGGGATCTTCGAGCTGGCAGCAACCTGCAGTACCGGCCGCAACAGGAATCGACCAGCAACGATCAGGCCACCAATCGTTAGCAGCATGATACCTGCTTGCAATACGCTGATCCCGCCGCCGGCGCTGGTACCGAGCATCGGTAGAAATGCGATCAGCGGAATCACGGCCAGGTCCTGGAATAACAGAATCGAAAATGCCGCCCGGCCATGTGACGTCGTTAGCTGCTTTTTCTCGGCCAGCATTTGCAGTACAAATGCTGTTGAAGACAAGGCGAGAATCAGGCCGATGATTAATGCCGTGTTACCGCGCAGTCCCAGCGCCCATGCAACAGCCGCAATTGCGGCGGCACTGAGCGCCACCTGCGCTGCGCCCAGACCGAATACCATTTTTCGCAGCACCCAAAGCCGCGATGGCTGCAGCTCAAGACCGATGATAAACAGCAGGAACACGACACCCAGTTCCGCGAAATGCAGTATGTGTTCGGGGTCTTGAATCAACTTGACGCCGAATGGACCAATAATGATTCCTGCGGCGAGATAACCGAGTACCGAACCGAGGCCGAAGCGCCGGCTTATCGACACCATGACGATTGCTGCGAGCAAGTAGATGATCGATTCCTGAAGCAGGCTCATGGATACTCCGATTCGCCCGCGATCCGGGCTGATGCCACATTCTAGTCTGCCGTGAACACCCGATCGACCCTTCTACCCATTTTCGATTAAACTAACGAGTCTTTGAACGGCCTGGTCCGCCAGCCCAGCCACTACGGGATACGTCCATGTTCAAGCGCTTCGAAGTCACTCGCTACCTTCTCGCAGGTGTCCTGGGCGTGGCGATACTCACGGCCGGCTGCGGCGGAGACAAGCAGGATGCGTCGTCAGCCGACGGTCAGACCGCCCGCGATAATGTTGAAGCGATGGCTCGCGAGCATGCCAACGATACGACCGATGCAAGTGAGGGCGCGAAGATCGCTCCGCAACGCGCAGTCGTGTCGGACCAACTGGCCTATGCTGAAGTTGCTGATGAGTTGGTGTACGGATATTTCGTATTTCCATCCGACATGGTAGAACCATTGGCCGCGATTATCGTCATTCACGAGTGGTGGGGACTAAACGATAATATTCGGGCCATGGCCGATCGGCTGGCGGCCGAGGGCTATATCGTGCTCGCTGTCGATCTGTACGGTGGCCAGGTCGCGACCTCAGTTGGTGACGCGCAAAAATTGATGTTGTCCGTAAGTGCGGACACGGAGCTTGCGTCAGAAAATATTCGCCAGGCATACAACTTCGTCAGCTCGGCCGCGGGTGCACCTCGTATCGGTTCGCTCGGTTGGTGTTTTGGTGGTGGCTGGTCACTGAACACCGCAATGCTGTTCCCCGACGAGCTCGATGCCGCCGTGATTTACTACGGCAGGGTCACGGGCGATGAAGATCTGTTGGGGCCAGTCAATGTGCCGATACTTGGCCTGTTCGGTGCCGACGACACGGGCATCAGTGTCGAGTCAGTGCGGGAGTTCGAGGGCGCACTGGAGCGATTGCGCAAGCAACACGAAATTCATATCTTCCCCGGCGCCGGCCATGCTTTCGCGAATCCGACCGGCAACAACTACAACGCCGCCGTTGCAGAGGATGCGTGGGAAAAGACGCTCGAATTCCTCCATCACAACCTCGTTGGCGTCGGCGAAGAAGGCAACTGATCGGCAGCTGTTGTTTCGCAGAACAGCGTTATTGCCAGCGGCTCAGTCTTATAGATTATCGATTGTCGGCCGTCGCCGCCGCACTTAAGTGACAGCTGGGCCGTCAGGGCGTCACGAACGCGATGCAAGGTAACACCAGGGGCATCATTGTCAGCCACACAGAAATCGTCGATTGCGAGTGGCCCGATCTGCTTGCGAGGAACCCGGATTGTTGTCTCGATAACAGGCTGTTCAGCAAGCGTCTGGCGGCCAATGCGGAGACGAGTGTCAGCGACACTGACCGAAATTGAATCGGCATTCATTCCGGCGGCGCAACGGGGTTCGAGGCGAATCTCGAACTCGAGGTCTGGCAGGCGTATCGGCCGGCGGCCGGCTGGACGGGCACTGACTTCGATCGATGCAGCATTAATATCCACCAGCAAACGATTGTCAGACAGTTCCTCGCCCGAGCTATCTACGGCCAGGGCTATGATTGCAATGGAAATAAATGCGCCACGCATGCAACAAAGACTACGGCATGGTTGTCGAAAAACAAATGGATTTGATGGTGTAAGCTTGAGAAATGATGAATCAGACAGCGAATCGAACCTACAAGGTCGCACGCCGCATAGCGGTAACCGTGGTCGGTAGTACCGTGCTGGCGGTTGGCGTCGCACTGATCGTTTTGCCCGGACCGGCCCTGGTCGTCATACCCATCGGCCTGGCTATCCTGAGCATCGAATTCGCGTGGGCTCGATTGTGGTTGCAACGGGTTCGCCGAAAAATCAGTAGCCGGGGCGTAGAGTCGCGCGGTGATCGCGCCGAAGATCATCGGGACCGGGTTTCCCGGTAAGAAAAAGGCGCCGGAGAACTGAGATCGTTAAATGATTCAGCGGGCCGATCCGACACGGAACGGTCTCCGGCGCCCAAGCAATGGCAGCACGGGGGAGTACCGCCAATCTCTACTGGAATCGCAGATCAGTCCTCGGGGGAAAGTCCTGATCGGTAAGCGTCCCGGGTAGGTTTATGTCGATGTATGGACTTGCATCGAAAATTCAAGTTCGAGCGGGCTGTTAAACACGGTCGTCGCGGCAAAAGCTACGGCAAATAGGATGAGCAGCGCGCCGACCAGCGCGAGCCCGTTTTCTACATTCCTGGTCTTCATGATCGATTCCTAAGAGAGGTCATGATCATCTCTATTGCACGGACCGTGCCAACTTAATATAAGCTTTTAAAACAAGGAGTTACGTAGAAATCGGTGTTACGGTATTTCGTAATTTACGAAAAACCGTAACACATTTTTACGAAATTTCGTATAAACTGTCAAGATGACGCAAATCGACGACTATGAATGGCTGTTTCGCCGTGCGCCGGTGATGTCAACCTCGATCGGCGCCGACGGCGCGTACCTCGACGTTAACGATGCGCTGCTGGAGCGACTGGGATATACGAGCGAACAAATGATCGGTCATCGGCCGACTGAATTCGTTACGCCGGATTCCGCAGAACGGATCGAAAAGGAATTTCTTCCGGCACTAAGGCGCACAGGCAAATTGGAGAACAAACCGCTGGCGTTTGTCTCGAAGTCCGGTGAAATTATTGAGTGCCTGACTAATTCGGTCGTCGAGTACGACCCGAATGGTGATTTTCTTCGCACAGTTGCGATGTACACTGAGATTTCCGACGAGGCACGAGCCAATTTCAAATACCGCAGCCTGTATCGATCAACACCGGCGATGCTGCACACCGTGGACGGTGAGGGCAACATTGTCACCGTTACCGATCATTGGCTGCAAAAACTCGGTTATGAACGGGAAGACGTCGTCGGCCGCCCTATCAGCAATTTTTTTACGGCGACTGACCGGCAACGATTCAGCGGGGGTCGGCTCCAGGAATTTATCAATCAGGGCGACTTCAACAATGAAGAACGGCAGGTCGTCACCAAGGACGGACAAGTACTCGACCTGATCGTCTCGGCGATTTCACGCCGCAACGCAGCGGGCGATGTCGATCGTATGCTGATCGCATCCAAAGACGTCACCGAGCGCAATCGCTCTGAACGACACTTGCGAGTGACGCTGGCTGAAAATGCGCGGCTGCGCGAAGAGCTCGAACACGAACGTGACTACCTGCGCGAGGAAGTTAATGTCGCGTTGAATTTTGGGCGAATCGTCGGAACAAGCCCGGCCTTGATGCAAATGCTCAAAAGGGTCAATGCAGTCGCGGAAACACCGGCCAGTGTCTTGCTACAGGGTGAGTCCGGTGTTGGCAAAGAGTTGGTCGCACACGCTATTCATGCACAAAGTCCGCGCGCCAACGGGCCACTTGTCAAAGTTAACTGCGCGTCAATTCCGAAAGAGTTATTTGAAAGTGAATTCTTTGGCCACGTAAAAGGCGCGTTCACCGGCGCTCATCGCGATCGCGTCGGCCGATTTCAATTCGCGGATGGCGGCACGATTTTTCTTGACGAAGTCAGTGAAATTCCTCTCGAACTACAGGGCAAGTTGCTGCGCGTACTTCAGGAAAGCGAATTCGAGCGTGTAGGAGATGACGTTACGAAGTCAGTTGATGTGCGCGTCATTGCCGCTACTAATCGAAACCTTGAAGTGCAGATCGTTGACGGGGCGTTCCGGGAGGATCTGTTCTATCGGATCAGTGTTTTCCCGATCGATGTGCCCCCGTTACGCGATCGTGACGACGACGTAATTCACTTGGCCCGACATTTTCTGGAGAAGACCTGTAGCGATTTTGCGCGGCCGCCAATGAAGCTGACGCGCAGCCAGGCAGACATGTTGCGGCGCTACAGTTGGCCGGGCAATGTTCGCGAGCTGAAGAATGTCATAGAGCGTGCTGTGATACTTTCGCCGCGTAACGTATTGCGCCTCGACTTGTCCATGTCGAATTCTGTCGTTGGTGCACGAAGTCCCGAGGCCGCAGACATGCTGCCTGAACAATTGTTGACGGAAATAGAGATGCGTGAATTTCAAAAGAAAAATATCGTTGTGGCGCTCAAGCAGGCTAACTGGAAAGTGTCCGGGCCAGGCGGAGCGGCCGATCTGCTCGGCATAAAATCAACCACGTTAACTGATCGTATTCGTACATTCGGAATTCGGAAGCCGTGATGATGAGACTTGTAATCTTGCTGGCGGTTATTTGTGGGCATGGAAGCGCTTTGGCCGTCGATTCTGAACTGCCGGAACGCGCCCGGGCGGCACTGGTCCTTCGGCAGGTTCCGGACGACACGTTAAGTGTGCACGTGCGGGATCTCGATAATGGCGAAGTCGTATTGCAATGGAATGACGACGTTGCGCGCAATCCGGGGTCTACCATAAAGCTTCTGACAACCCTCGTCGCGCTCGACGTTTTGGGTCCGGCTTATACCTGGAAAACCGAAGTCTTTGCGTTGGGCGACGTAGAGCATGGCCGCCTCAATGGCAACTTGCTGTTCAAGGGATATGGCGATCCATTCATGGTTACAGAACGCGTATGGCAGTTGTTGCGCAAAATACGCCAGGCGGGAATTCGCGATCTCAATGGCGATTTGCATATCGACGACAGCTTCTTCCTGGTGTCCGAACACGATCCTGCTGCGTTCGATCGGCAACCATTACGCGCCTACAACGTTGCGCCGAACGCTTTGCTTATGAACTTCAAAGCGGTGCGTTACTGGTTCGAGCCCGTGCATGAATCAAATAGTGTGCGCGTCCTGCTTGATCCGACGCTGGAAAATCTGAGCATTGATAATCAATTATCACTCTCGACCGGGCCTTGTCGCGGTTATCAACGTGGTATCACGATATCCGCCAATCTGGCGGGCGACAAAATGACTTTCAGCGGCGAATTTCCGAGAAATTGCAAACGCTACGCAATGGATCGCACATTGCTAAGTCACAACGATTTCGTCTATGGATTGTTCAGCTCACTGTGGCGTGAGTCGGGCGGTGAATTCAATGGAGACTGGGACAATGTGATCGCTCCGGAGGATATCCAGCCATTGCTGAGTTTCGATTCGTTACCGCTGGCGGACATCATTGCTCGCGTCAACAAACACAGTAACAACGTCATGGCGCGGCAGTTGTTGTATACCCTTTCAGCTGAGGTGCTCGGCGAGCCCGGTACCGAGCAAGGCGGGCGTGAGGTCGTTGCGAACTGGCTCGCCGATAGCGGGCTGAATTTCGACTCCCTGACCTTCGACAATGGTGCTGGTTTGTCGCGCGAATCACGCATGACGGCCAGGGACATGGGCAGCATGCTCGAATTTGCGTGGCGGCAGCCGTACATGCCTGAGTATGTGTCGTCGTTGTCGCTGGCGGGACTCGATGGGACGCTAAGGCGACGCTTCGACGACCCTGCACTTGACGGAATTGCACATCTTAAAACAGGGTCACTCGATCACGTTACGGCAATCGCCGGTTTCCTGCAGGCACGCTCCGGTCGCCGCTTTGCAGTAGTTACAATGCAGAGCTACAAGGATATACACCGCGGACCTGGCCAGGAAATTCAGGAGGCTTTGCTGCGCTGGGTCTATGATCAATAGAGCATTCGACGTAAAATCGATTTAGGGAGAACGTCTTGTGAGGACAATCATGCGTCTGGTGTGTGGGATATTGGGGCTCTTGCCGTTGATGGTAATGGCCCAGACGGTTTATGTGACTGACAATCTCCGCCTTGGCTTGCACGAGGCGGCCGATACGAGCGGACCTTCGATTCAAACGCTCGATAGCGGCCAGGAACTGGAAATTCTGTCGCGCGACCGCAATTACGCAAATGTACGGTTACCCGATGGTACTGAGGGCTGGGTCAAAGCGGCGTATCTCGTTGATGACAAACCTGCGAAATTGATCGTTGCCGAAACCCAGGCGGAGAGCGATCGATTGCGCGGCGAGCTTGAGGATCTGCGCCAGCAGTTCGCAAGTCCCGCGTCGATCATTGCCGCGCTGGAGGAAGAGTCGGCAAGTCTGCGGGCGCAGGTCAATGAAAATGAAACGCGCATTGCCGAGCTCAGCACAACAAGCTCTAGTCTGCGGCAACAGCAAGCGCAGTTTCAGGGCAGCTTGCCGCTCTCCTGGGTCGGTGGCGCCATCGGCGTATGCCTGATCGGTGGTTTCCTGTTCGGTCTTTGGTGGGTTGATCGCCGCAGTCGCCAACGGCACGGTGGCATTCGTATTTACTGACCGGGGTGTCAGGCGATGGATTGTAGTGGCGTGGCCGCGGCACCGCCATTGGAACAACCGTCCCGCAGCGGCAAGTGGGCTTCGTTAAATAGCCGGTCAACGTCAGCTTGATTTCGGACATGCCTGGTTTGCTCGAGTTGGTCGGCCGTAATGTGTGGCGCAAACAACTGTACAAAATCAAGCATGTATCGGCGCAAAACCATGTCCTTGCGAAATCCAATCCATGTTGTGCTGCGTGGAAATAATCCCGTCGCTGCGATCGTCGTCATGTCTTCCTGATCGTCCTGGACTTCCGCCATACCCGCAACGATGCCTATTCCCAGGCCCATTCGTACATAGGTCTTAATGACGTCCGCATCACGGGCGGTGAATACGACATTCGGGTCCAGACTTTGCTCGGCAAATGCACATTTCAGTGGCGATCGACCGTCAAAACTGTGCGCGTAAGTGACCAGCGGGTATTCAACCAGGTCGTGCAAGCTTAAATCACGATCAATTTTGGTAAGTGCGTGGTCTTTCGGAACGAGGATCTTGTGCTCCCAGTGATAGCCCGGAACCAGCAGCAAATCCCCGAACAATTTATGGGAACCGGTTGCGATCGCGAAGTCGACCAGGTTTGCGGTGACCATATCCGCAATTTTCTCCGAAGTTCCCTGGTGGAGATGCAGATTGACCTTTGGGTGACGATCTCGAAATTCGCGGATGACGTCTGGCAGGACGTACCTGGCCTGGGTGTGCGTGGTTGCGATTGACAGTGTCCCGCCTTCCTCGTGGTAATACTCGGACGCGAGACTTCGAATATTCTCGGCTTCCTGCATGATCAGCCGGGCGCGCTCAATAACCTGTTCGCCGGCCGTGGTAATGCCGTTGAGGCTCTTCCCTTTACGTATGAATAATTGCAGCCCGAGTTCTTCCTCGAGCAATTTTAGTTGCTTGCTGACACCTGGTTGCGACGTGAATAATTTCTCAGCCGCGGCTGTAATGTTCAACCCATTGTCGACAATCGCAAGCAAGTATTTCAGTTGCTGTAATTTCATACTGACGCCCCCGCCACTCTTAACTGTGACCATAGATTCTAGAGTTCGTTTCAATTGCAGAAGGAATTTCAGTCACACGCAGCAGCTTGGCCCATATAACGTGCGGTTATGTGAATACAGGCCGGTTGAAATCTGCTATACCTTTGATATAAACCAACAAGAAAAAGGCCTGGGAATGATTTACGACAATATTCTGCAGACAATCGGAAATACGCCGATTGTACGTCTCAATCGCATGGCGCCAGACAACGTAGAGTTGTACGTCAAGGTTGAATCATTCAATCCGCTGGCGTCGGTCAAGGACCGGCTCGCATTTGCGATCGTTAATGACGCACTGCAAAAGGGAGAGCTGCAAGCGGGTCAGACTGTTATTGAAGCAACCTCGGGCAATACGGGCATAGCGCTCGCTATGGTCTGTGCGGCTCTTGGGCATCCGTTCGTTGCCACGATGGCGGATTCATTCTCTATTGAGCGTCGCAAGATCATGCGGGGTCTCGGCGCCAAAGTCATACTGACGCCGGCGGCGGAGCGCGGTACCGGCATGGTCAAAAAAGCTGAAGAATTGGCGGAAAAACATGGCTGGTTTCTTGCGCGCCAATTCGAGAACCCGGCGAATCCGGACTACCATGCCAGTACGACCGGGCCCGAAATCCTGCTTGATTTCGCCGGTCGTCGACTCGATTACTGGGTCACCGGGTACGGCACGGGTGGAACGATGACCGGGGCGGGCCGGGTTATCAAGGCAGCAAGACCCGAGGTGTGCATCGTTGCGACGGAACCTGAGGCCGCATCATTGCTGGCAGGCAGCGAGTGGGCGCCACACAAAATCCAGGGCTGGACGCCGGACTTTATTCCCGATGTGCTCGACCGTGATATTTATGACGAACTGCGATCTGTCAGTGACGATCGTGCCATCGAGGTATCGCGTGAGCTGGCGGCGAAAGAGGGAATATTCACCGGAATATCGTCGGGCGCGACGTTGGCGACTGCACTCGACGTTGCCGCCGAGGCAGATGACGGTGGCGTAATTCTCGCCATGCTGCCTGACACGGGCGAACGTTATTTGTCGACGCCGCTATTCGAGGGTGTCAACGAAGGCTCGGATGACGAGTGGCTGGAAACAATCTAATTCCCTGAATATTCAAACAAAAATACTACTAGTTGAGACCTGAGTCACAGCCAGATTTGGCTGCTGCTGGCATCGTGGGGCATTCCTGGCGAGATGCCATTGGCAGGAGCCAACGTTGCCGGCCGATCTGCATAATTTGCAAACAAGAAAAAATATCGGCACCGCAAAGGGGTTGCTGCACTCGCTCGTGCCACGGGCGCATAGCTTCTGTTTTTACGATATCGATCGCCAATGTGTCTGGAGCAGCGACGGTGCCGATGACTACGAAATCGACAATTTCGTCGTCGAACTGCCCGATGAGGTTGCTGCGGGACCGGATGCGAATGACGGGACAATAAGGCGTACGTTGAGCTCGGGCCGTACTTTGCTCGTATTGCCCGTGTATGGCGGCGAAGAATCTCACCTTGGATTTCTTATCGTCGTGTTCTCGCGAAATGCCGGTAAATCGTCCGCATTTAACCCGGACCTGATAACCAAAATCCTGATGCCGGCCATTGACATGATTGGTGAAGGGCTGATGATCAGCCAGCGGTTAGAGCATGCCGAGGCACAGGTCGTCGATGTTGAGAAAGAGCTAACGCTGGTATACGAGGTCGACGAGAAAATACATGGCATGTCGCGAAGTCATTCGGGGCTGGCCCAGCTCGTCGGCCAAAGCGGCCGGTTCCTTGGCATTGCCTATAGTGTATTGCTGATTCCGGGCAAGCGTATTCGTGTGAGTGCCACACATTCCAGCTGGAAAAATGTCAATCGCAAGGTCCTGGATCGATACTTGATCGACCACATGCTGCCGGGGCTGGAGAGCGATCGACGGCCGGTGGTATTCGAAATTCCGGGAATCGAAGGGGTTACAGGTGGGGCTGATGGGGGCGGCTACCTGGCGCTGCTGTGCCCGCTACTGGACAAGCAAGGCAACGTGGAAGGCGTGCTTGCCCAGCTCGGAAGAGTCAATGCAAGTGATTTCACCAAGCCAGAACGACGTTTCATGGCGCATATTGTTCGCAAGGTCGAATACGTGATCGAACGGTCGTTCGACGTGATGACCGGGTTGATGAATAGATCGGGATTCGAAGCACAACTGCAGGAGTCGGCCAAATCGCTGGTCAAACAAGATGACGCTCATCAGCTCATGTACCTCGATCTCGACAATTTGCAGCTCGTCAATGACACCTTCGGCCGCGAAGCCGGTGACGCCGTCATCGCACGATTTGCGGGCATTATCGAAGAGGGTTTGCCGAGAAACGCCGTCGCTTCACGTCTGACCGGCGACGATTTTTGTATTTTGCTCACACACTCGAGCGTCGAAGACGCACTCACTCTCGCGGCCAAGATTCGCGATAAGGGGTCGGCCTTGCGGTATCTCGAGGGTGACAAATCGCTGCAGGTAACGATGAGCATCGGAGTCGCGGAATTTAGTTTGCGGACGGGCGACGAAGGGCGTGCTCTTACGACAGCACGTATGGCTTGTGAGGCGGCGAAAGACCACGGTCGCGATCTCATTGAGATTTTTGACGATCAGAATCTGAGCGTCATTCGCCGCCACGACGACATGCAACTCGTTTCACAAATCCAGCAGGCAATCGATGCCGATGGTTTTGAGCTAATGGCGCAACCCATTACGAGCCTCAAGCCTGATGAAGTTCGACCACGATACGAAATCTTGTTGCGAATGAAAGATAACGATGGTGAGTATTTATCGAACAAGGCATTGTTCTCAGCGGCCGAACGATACCGCTTGATGCCGCAGATCGACCGGTGGGTGACATCGAACACAATTGGGTGTCTGGCGGCGGAGTCGGCGTCAATTGATGCGGTTCAGGCGAATTTCTCGATCAACCTGTCGGGTCAGTCGCTCGGCGACGACGACATTCTCGACTTCATTCATCAGGAAATTGAGGAGAGCGGCATTCCTGCAGCAAGACTGTGCTTCGAAATAACCGAGTCGGCGGCAGTATCGAACCTGAAAAAGGCGCAGGCTTTTATCGACGGATTGCGCGAACGTGGTTGTCGGATCTCGCTCGACGACTTTGGTGCCGGCTTGAGCTCATTTGCCTACTTGAAGAATTTCAACGTTGACACGCTGAAGATTGATGGCAGTTTTATTCGGGATATCACGGACAATCGGATATCGGAGTCGATGGTAGCTGCCATTACACAAGTTGCGAAAGTCATGGAGCTCGAGACCGTCGCTGAATATGTCGAAAGCGAAAGTACGCGAAAGCTGATTACAGAACTGGGCGTCGATTATGCTCAGGGTCATGCCGTGGGAAGACCGATACCGCTGGGCGAGGCACTTGCGAAACTGGCCGAAGGCGCCAAGTCGTCAAGCGCCTAAAATACCCCGGCATCCAGTCCCGCGGCGAGGGTGAGCCCCAGCTCTTCACATTCGGCCAATCGAGACTCGTCGAACTCGCCAGCAATCAGTACAGGCTCTTGCACTTCCCGAACCGCCAGCCCGGTCAGAATCCGCCGGATACTGCTGATTGCCCCTGATCCGTCGTTGCCAGCCCGAATGAAAAGGGCAAATGGCTTGCCACTAACTTTGTTTTCACAAGCGTAATAGACGCGATCAAGAAAATACTTTAGCGCCCCACTCATGTAGCCGAAATTCTCGGGCGTGCCGAGAATAAATGCGTCCGACCAAAGCAAGTCCTCGGCAACGGCCTCCAGAGCCGACTTAACTCGTACACTTACGCCATCAACGTCACCACTCGTGGCCCCCGCGATGACGGCATCCGCCATTCGCGAAGTAGTGCCCGATTGTGTGTGGTAGACAATTAGCAGGTGTTTCGACATGGCAGGCCTGATCCTTGGTCGGACGCCAAGTGTAGCGCGTAGCAATCTGCATCGATAATTCGGACTGATAGACTGCGCAACATGGAGGAACAAAAGAACGCGGCCGTGCAGTGTGCAATCGAGGCGCTGCCGGCAGAATTGCAGACGATCGCGTCGCGCCAGTTCGAGCGATACGACCAGTCTGAAGCTGCGCCGTCGATCCCCGACGATATGATCGGCACTCTTGTGCGCCTGGTAGCTTGCAGCGAATTTGCAGCCAACACCTTTTATAAAGAGGCGGCCTGGTTCGTCGGACAGCAACAGCTACTAATGCTGCCACCAGACGTCGAGGACCTGGACAGGTTTGCCTCCGAGCTGGAAAACAGCGGGCAGCCTCTCGACTCAGTCAAGCGCGAGCTACGCCGTTTTCGTAACCGGTATTTCCTGCATGTTTTATGGCGCGAATTTGCGGGTCACGCAGTGCTTGATGAAACGTTGCGTTCGATCTCCGAACTGGCGGACCGGCTGCTGGAAGCGGCCACACGATATGCTGAAAAAGAAATTCAGCGCCGCTTCGGCAACGTGCTTGACGAAAATGGTGAATCTGTTTCGATCGTCATTCTGGGTATGGGTAAGCTCGGCGGATACGAACTCAATTTTTCGTCGGACATCGACGTGATATTTCTGTACCCGGGTGGCACGGATAGCGATGGTTCCCGGTCACTCAGCGCGCAGGAGTATTTTGCGCGAGTCAGTCGCCTGGTGATCGCGCTGCTCGAAGAGAATACTGCCGATGGCTTCGTGTTCCGCGTTGATACGCGCCTGAGGCCATTCGGCGACAGCGGTCCGCCCGTCATCAGTTTCGCAGCGCTGGAGTCCTACCTGGTACAGCATGGCCGTGGCTGGGAACGCTACGCCTACATAAAGGCCCGAATCGTGGGACGCAAACCGCGACCCGCTGTCACCAAGGAGTTGTTCTCAAATCTGATCACGCCATTCGTTTACCGCCGCTATCTCGACTACGGGGTCTTCGAATCGCTTCGCGAGATGCACGCACTAATCGCAGCGGAAGTGCAGCGCCGGGACCTCGCCGACAACATCAAGCTTGGGCCAGGTGGTATTCGCGAGGTCGAGTTCATTGTGCAGTCTTTGCAGTTGGTTCGAGGCGGCAACCAATCCGAGTTGCAGGGGCGGGAGTTGCAGCAGATCCTGCCCAAGCTCATCGGTCCGCATGGTGTCAGTGCGGACGACGTCGCGGTATTACAACTCGCATACGAATACCTGCGTCGTCTCGAAAATTTTATCCAGGCGATCCGTGACCAGCAGATTCACGAATTGCCCGTTGATCCTATCGATCGGATCCGACTGGCCGAGGCAATGCAACACGCGGATTGGAGCGACTTGCAGGCAAGCCTGAACCGACATCGTCAAAACGTTGTGCAACAGTTCGAGAAAATCGCGTTTCGCGATCAATCAGGCAGGGTCGACGACGAGTCCAAAACTCGCTACCAGGAGCTGTGGGAAAATTCTACGTCGGAAGCGGAATGGGTGACGGCGCTGGAGGCAGAGCATCTGAGCGAGACCCGCGAACTCGCGAAGACGATCATCGCGTTCAGGACAGCGACTGCGACGTTACATGTTGATGCCACCGCAAGGCGGCGGCTGCGGCAATTTGTGCCCAACCTGCTGGCGTTGCTCGCAGATAACGCCAATCCGCAGCTGGCTGTACGTCGAACGCTGGTGATCGCGGAGAAAGTGTTAAGACGCAGCGCCTACCTGGCATTGCTGAATGAGAACACGCAGGCAATGGCAAGACTGGTCAGCCTCTGCGGGCAAAGTGCGTATGTGTCGGAGCAGATCGCGCGTTATCCGGTATTGCTCGATGAGTTACTGGATCCGCGAATATATAGCGAGAGAATCACGCGCGAGGGTTTCGAGTCCGAGCTTGAACGGCGAATGACAGAGACGGTTGCCGATGACAGTGAGGCACAAGTCGAAGTCCTGGGAGGATTTCAGCGCGCCAGCCAATTTCGTATTGCCGTCGCGGACTTCAACGGCAACCTACCTATTATGCGCGTTAGCGACAGCCTGACCGACCTCGCGGAAACGATTCTGGGCAGTGCGCTGAGGATTGCCTGGCGAGACATGACAGCGAAACACGGCGAGCCAATGGTCACGTCAGGTGGCGATATTCGTAAAGCGGGATTTGGCATCGTCGGGTACGGCAAGCTCGGCGGACTCGAACTATCCTATGGATCAGACCTCGATCTCGTCTTCCTGCACGACTCGGCCGGAACGGGTCAAAAGACCAACGGCACCAAGCCGCTGGAAAATACGATGTTTTTTACTCGGCTGGTACGTCGCCTTGTGCATTTTCTAACGGCGCAGACCGGATCGGGCATGCTCTACGAAATCGATACCCGACTGCGCCCCGACGGCCAGTCAGGACTACTGGTGACCAATGTCGAAGCGTTCGAGCGCTACCAGGAGGAAAACGCGTGGACCTGGGAGCACCAGGCGCTGCTGAGGGCTCGCCCGGTCGCAGGCAGCGAGATCATCGCCCGCGAATTCGAACGCATACGCACGCAGACGCTGATGTCAGACATTCACGAAGACACACTTCGCAGCGACGTTATTTCCATGCGCAGTCGAATGCGTAAACAACTCGACAAGAGTGACGGCGATCGATTTGATCTGAAACAGGGCGTGGGAGGAATTGGTGACATCGAGTTTCTGGTGCAATACCTGGTGCTCGCAAATGCTGCCAAACATCGGTCCGTCATTTACTACTCAGATAATATTCGGCAACTCGACGCGCTGGCAGAGGCCGCTTCTCTCGATGGTCAGGTAGCGCTCCGCCTGCAGAATATTTATCGCGAGTTTCGCCTGCGCGTGCACCATTTGTTGCTCGATGAACAACCGCCACTGATTTCAAACCAGGACCTCCTTGATCAACGCCAGTTTGTCGCTGATGCCTGGGCGACGCATCTGGACGTTAAGCACGCATAGCGAATACCGTCGGCGTGTGCTTATAATCCGTACAGTATTTGCACCTATAACGGATATTGCAGTGGCCTCCAGAGCAGGAACGGTTGACGAGAATCTTATTCCGGCCAACGCTCAGCACCGTTACCAGGTGCGAGCGACGGACCTGCCGCTGTCATGTCCAATGCCCGGGATGTACCTGTGGAATTCTCATCCCAAAGTCTATTTACCGATCGAAGAATCTGGCGAGGCAAAATGCCCGTACTGCGGCGCGCACTATCGCCTCGATCCGGGCAACTAGCCAGCTCTACATTCCTGTCCAATTAGCCGCGAAAATACGACTATTCGAAGCTAAATGCCGTGAACTTCGCAAAAAAAACAAAAACGTATCGATCCATGTACCCTGAGGTCAGTAGTGCCAAATTTGCGGAAATTACACCTATCAACCGTGAATGCGTTGCTAAATGCCACGATATTCGCCTAAGTCGCCAAATGGACGACAAATTCGGGACAGCTGTCATCCAGCTGCGGTACTGTAATATTGGTTTTCAGTCATATTTTGTGATTTATTTTCACTAAATTCGTCAAAAATGTATCGAAATAACTCAAAAATCGTAAAAATAGCGCCTATTTACGCTATTTCGTTTTCAGCTCTCTTAGACCGATACAGGCTCTTTTCCCGTGCCATATCCGTGAGGGCAATGGTGACAAAATCACAAAAATAGGGCAAAAACGCATATAAATGTTGCTAAAATCGAAAAAAAGGCGAGAATTGACCGTTCTCCGACGAACCGTTGACTGAGACCGTAGAAACCACCGCACGTGGGGCGATTCTCTACGACAAATCCATTATTAGCGAGATCAGTGACGATCGATTCAACGCCTCGACATGGCTGCACTCCGAGCCTGTCGAGGGCCGGCTCGGATCGCAGGGACGTGGCAATACGATGTTTGTTGGTAACGTGCCGCGCCAGTTCGTACTGCGCCATTACGTTCGCGGCGGCGTGATCGGGAAGCTGATCAAAGACACCTACATATGGACCGGCGCGGACAATTCGCGGCCTTTTCGAGAGTGGCGCATATTAGCCAAGATGGCCGAAAATGGGCTGCGAGTGCCCCGTCCTGCCGCGGCCCGGTATCGCCGAGTCGGGCCTGTCTATACGGCAGATTTGATTACAGTTCGTGTGCCAAATGTTCGGGGTCTTTCGAGCTGGATTCACGACCTGCCCGGTGGTCCGCAGTTTTGGCATGACCTCGGCGAGGCGATCCAACAGTTTCACTCGCACGGCGTGTTCCATGCAGATATGAGCGCACACAACCTGCAGATTGATCAATCCGGCAATCTATGGATGCTCGATTTCGATCGCGGTCGACTATTGCCGCCAGGTCCGTGGCAACAAAAAACCTTGAGCCGGCTACACAGGTCATTGCAGAAGATCAAATCTCTTGACCCGATGATTCATTACGAACAGAAAAATTGGGAGCAATTACTCGAAGCTTACTTCGCCGCGTCCAGATCTGCGTAGTAGTCCTCGTGGCCCTCGGGTAGATCCTTGAACTTGCGATGTATCCAGAAGTACTGCTCGGGGCAGGCTCGAACAGCTTTTTCAAGCACCCGCATGTATTTCATGACGTCCTCGATCGGATCACTGCCTGGAAAATCTTCCAGTGGCGGAAACAGTCTCAATAGGTACCTACCGTCCGACAGCCGTTGTGGGAAATAAGGCACGACGGTCGCTCGACCAAGGCGAGCGAGCACTGAAGTTGCAGTCGTATGCATTGACGGTACGCCAAAAAACGGTACGACTTCGGCGCCTTTTCGATTATAGCTTTGGTCGGGTGCGTACCATACGACGCCGCCGCCGCGGAGTTTGCGCACCATCGCTTTGATGTCCCGTTTTTCAATGGTCGCATCGGCTGAGCGCTCGCGGCCCGTGCGCAGGAATTCGGTGACGAAGTCGCTGCGATTGCGCCGGTAAACCGCGTCAAACGTTATGCCCAATTTGCGTAATGCCCGACCACTGACCTCAAGCGTCGTGAAGTGAGCACTCAGGAGGATGACTCCTTTGCCCTCTTTAGTCGGGCGCTCAAGATGCTCGAGGCCCTCTACCGAGGTGAGTGCCATGATCTTGTCGTCGGATGCCCATCTACTCAGGCCCAACTCGATGATCGACATCCCGAGCGCCTCGAAATGCAGCCGTGTCAGCCGATCACGCTCCTGGAGGTTAAGCTCCGGGAAGCACAACTCGATATTGCGGCGAACAATGGCTCGCCGCTTTGCGGCAAAATGGTGGGCAAGCCGCCCAATTGACATGCCGATTCCGAGCCTAGCTCGATGTGGCAACAGTCAAATCAAGCGCAAGCAGCCCAGGCCTATCCAGGCTGGCCAATATTTCGGGGCACGATATTCGTGCAGTGCTTTACGGTCTTTGGACATCGCACCCGGAGCTTATGAACAGCAACGACGTGAGTCCAGTAGTTTGAGGAATTTCGACAGTTGGAGGGCGGCTACTCAGACATGCCGTCGACGTCAACGTCACTCTCGTCTTGTTTCAGACCGGGAGTATCATCGTCGACCACCTCTGATGGGCTTGCGTCGGTTTGAATACCAATATGAAACGCCGCAAAGCCGGGCATGACAACCTGGTTCCGGGCCATGCCAATGATTCGTCCGGAGTACGGTGAGCGTAGCTCGATGCTCGCATTGCTCATGGGGTCCGTAATCGTTCCAAGAAGATCGCCTTGTCGAACAGTACTGCCCAGACTGACGTCGGCGAGCAGGATTCCGCCGTTGTCCGCGCGCACCCAGGACGAGCGATAGTAAACCGGCTCCGGGTCTCCCCACAGGCTGATTTTCCTGATCATCCCAAGCGTATTGACCAGCGTCTCGATTCCTTTAACGCCGTGCCTCACCTCGTCGAGTTCAAGTTGCAACGGTCCACCTGCTTCGAGCGTCACCGCCGGGATACCTGCGCGAGTTGCGGCGTGTCGCAGCGTACCTTTAGTGGGCGGGCTATGCACGACAACCATCGATCCGAAACCCTGCGTCAACGCGACAATATCGGGATCTCGCAGGTTGGCACGAATTTGCGGCAGATTGCTGCGTTCGAATGATCCGGTGTGCAGATCGATCAAGGCGTCACATTTTTCTATGATGTTCGTGAAAAATGAATGCGCGATACGGGCGGCAGCGCTGCCGTTCGCGTTACCAGGAAAAAAAGCGGTTCAGGTCGCGCCGGTCTGGCAAATACCGTGAGCCGCGCCTGAATCCCTGTACGTTGACGATTGGCACACCAATAATTGCACCCGATAACTTCTCGGGGTTCACTG
>Ga0255051_10000266_pt1 | contig 19523 bp, 19 predicted proteins | sample JV7_2_9_MG_FD_181719 | JGI IMG/M metagenome (GOLD analysis project Ga0255051, IMG submission 181719) | Seawater microbial communities from Jervis Inlet, British Columbia, Canada - JV7_2_9 | ecosystem: Environmental > Aquatic > Marine > Inlet | place: Canada: British Columbia | collected 2016-10-06
GAATACATCTGCAAAAGCTCGCTTGTAATTGCGGTGAGCCTCTGTGGTTCGAACGACCCACTTGGAAAGTTTTTCTGGTGTGTATGTGAAGGCGAGGTAGCTCATGAATCGCTCGCCATACAGATACGCATTCGCGCCAACCTGGAAATCGACCCTGACTCCTTCGGCGACCAGACCCAGTGGATCATAGAAATGTGCATCGTCCCGAACCATTGCGCGGAACACCATTTCATCGTATCCGCCCTGCGATCGGCCGAAGCCCCCGGCCATCCAGGTTTCCTGAAATACCGCAATACCCTCGTGGAACCAGCGCGGTGCCGAAAAACGCGGAGACGTCAGATTCTGATAGAGCATCGTCTCCGGATGTTCCGCAGTGGCCATTACCTTGCCACCAAAGAACTTGCGATAACGCTTGTCGGCGGGTCCCGCCTGATCCAGGGCAGTTATATGCACCAACTCGTGGTTCATGAGCTTGTACATTCGTTCGGCTGGGGCGGAGGTCTCGAATGTGAACGCTATCGGTGCGATGTCGACAATAACGGTGTTTGAAGGGACCGACATCGCGCCGCCATTTCGTAGTCTGAAAAGTCGAGTAGCAACACGGTGGTCTTCTCGGCAGGCGTGTAGCCAAGGATGCTCTTCTGGCGATCAAGCGAGTCGTGAAAGGTCTGAATGACGCGTGGGACGAGATAGGTTTCGGTAGGGTCGAAGTACAGGAGCCGCAGATCGTCTGTCTCAACCGATTGCAGCGTCTGCGCCCCCGCGGTACCAGTCAAGAGAAAAGCCAGCACAATGGCTGGCAATAATCGCGATGATCCTCGCATAGATCCCCCGGTCCCTGAATGCAATGAGGACGCGGCGCAACGCCGCGTCCTCCAAGCCTTTAGTCGTGGCTTATCTTCTTATCTGATGTTCAACCGCATTACCTGGGAAGCCATCGCATTGCGGAATGCTTCGGAAGCCAGCGCGTTGCGGAATGCCTCGTTGTTCAGTGCATTGCGCAGCGACTCACTGTTTAGCGCGATACGAAACGCCTCGTTATTCAGTGCGCTGCGAAAGGCCACGCTATTGAGTGCGGAGCGGAACGCTTCGTTATTCAGCGCGATACGGAAGGCTTCGTTGTTCAGCGCATTGCGTAGCGACTCATTGTTTAGCGCGATGCGAAACGCTTCATTGTTCAGCGCGATGCGGAAGGCTTCGTTGTTCAGTGCGATCTTGAACGCGTCGTTGTTCAACGCGATCTTGAACGCATCGTTGTTCAACGCCATACGGAGTGCGTCGGAATTCAGCGCATTACGAAATGCTTCGTTGTTCAGCGCGATCTTGAATGCTTCCGAGTTCAGCACGGCATTGTACGACTCGGCGTTCATTGCATTCTTGAACGCCTCGCTGTTCAGAGCAATATTGAATGCCTCGCTGTTCAAAGCAATACGAAACGCCTGGTCATTCAGCGCGATACGAAATGCCTCGTTATTCATCGCGATCTTGAACGCCTCGCTGTTCATCGATATGCGCAGTGCATCGTTGTTCAATGCATTACGAAACGCCTCATTGGCCAATGCGAATCGGAAGAACTCCGAGTTCATTGCTGAGCGCAACGCCTCCGAATTCAAGGCGATACGAAATGCCTCATTGTTCAACGCGTTGCGGAATGCCTCGTTATTTAGCGCCAGGCGCAATGCTTCGCTGTTCATCGCGTTACGGAACGCTTCGTTATTCATTGCGTTCTGGAAGGACTCGTCGCTGACGAGCTGTTCGAACGTGTCTGTCTGCAAGACCTCCTGCAGCGACTCGTCACCCAATTGCATTGAGTCAGCACCAGGCTGCTCTGCCCGATAACGTTCCGCGGGAGCCACGGTGCCGAAAATGTTCGCACCCGGCGGGCTATTCAACCCGAAGTAGGAAATCGCAACCCCGAGTACTGCCCCAATCACAAATGCGGGGATTGTCTTATTACTAGTAGCCATCTTCCTTTCCTCCTGTGCCCTTGCGGGCCCCCAAAAAATTGATGTCCTTATACGTACTTACCGTGCAGCCCGCAAAAAGTTGGAAAACTCCTATCCGGGCTGATTGTATTCAATCTTCGTGTCGTAAATCGTCACGCCGTTTGACATAAATTGCAGCTTAATCGTGATATTGCGGTCTCCGGCATTGTGTAAAAACAATGCATACCGGCGTTTGCCCTCTATTTGCATCGTGACGCGGCCGGATTCGGCAGAAATACTTGCGCCCGGGCTCTCAAGTTGTGCGAAACCGTTGAACCACACCGTTTGGTCGGTATATGAAGCGACGATGTCGACGGCGCCGCTCGAGACCAGGTCAAAATCGACGATCAGCAGAGGACCGCTGCTGCGCAGAGTTACAGTCCCGGCAACCTCTTTGCGATTAATCTGCATGGCGTGAATGCCAGGGCCATCAGGTACCTGGTTCGATATCGTGCCGACAAGCCCGGTAACGTCATCAAAAGCACTCTGTGTAACCTGGTCGGAACTGACAAGGCTCAGGGTCAAAACGGATCCGGCGGCGAACATGGCGGCGTATCCCAGTGCCGGAGCCGCAATCAGGCTGCGCAGGAAATTACTGCCGCTCTTGCTTCGCGCCGCTTGCTGCTGTGGGAGCGAGGCCATGATTGTGTGCTTGAGGTGCGGTGGAGCATTCAGCTTCTCCAGGCCGTCGAGCGACTCAGCCAGGGCAGAGAACTCGGCGTGCAACGCCTGTGCCTCGGGGCTGTCGGCCAGCAGCGCCTCAAGCTCCGCTTTGCCGGCCGAACTGATCACGCCATCGATATCGGCATTGATTAGTTCGAGTGTCTTAGGATCATTTGCCATCAGTGCAAACCCTGCTGTGTGAGTCTCTCCTGCAATAGCTGCCTGGCAGTGTAGAGACGCGACTTCACCGTTTTCTCTGGAATATCAAGTACTTCACTTATCTCGGCATAACTGCAACCCAGCACATGCTTAAGAACGATTACGGCCCTGTATTCAGTCTTGATCATCATCAGCGCCGCTTGCATGCCCTCGCTAATTTGCGCGTCATCCGCCTGTTGCTCAGGCCCGCTCCCTTGGTCTGCCGTCTCATGATCGAGTGCCTCCTGGCGGCTCATCTTCTTCAGCCAGTTAATCGACTCGTTCAGCGTGATTCGGTAGACCCAGCTGAAAAAGCGCTGTGAAGGGTCGTACTGGTCGAGGTGCTCATAGACCTTGAGAAATACCGTCTGTGTGATATCTCGCGCATCATCCGGGTTATGTAGCATCCGGTACGCAGCGTTGTAGACGGGTTTCTCGTACCTGGTCAGCAGAGTTTCAAACGCTTGCCGATCACCTTTTACGCAACGCTCCATTAACTTTTTGTCGTCTGGCTTATTCATACCTACAACCGGCACGGCAAAAAGTTGGCGGCAGGAATGCCACCATGGCGATAATGTGTTCGCTGGTGTCCATCTGGATTGCGCCACCTCCCTGACGCGATCTCGGCTTCGTTCTTATTGCGCTTCTATCTCAAATATCGAGTGGAAACCCGAGTATCGGAAAACATCGTGTATGTGATTGTTCACGTTTATTATTTTCAGCCCCGCACCACTTTCGACGAGGCGTTTTTGGGTTTTCAGCAGTATACCGAGGCCTGCGCTTGAGATGTATTCCAATTGGGCAAAATTGAGCACACTGGCGGCACTGATCAAGTCCATGAATTCTTGCGCTTTGGCACATTGCGCCGCGTCCAGCCGGCCGCTGCACAGTATGTCCCCGTTTTCGCCAAATTCGATATTAAACATAGTGTTAACCTGACTCCTTGGTAAATCTTACCGTACTCTGACGATCGTGGTAGTCGTATTCGAGGCGATCCACCATCTGCTGCACCAGGTGCAGACCGAGTCCACCGGGGATTCGGCCGTCCAACGGAGTCTCCGTGTCGATATCCCGCGGCTCCGTGACGTCAAATGGATCAACGTCATAATCGGTGATTGCGACGCTGACATTGCCGTCATTGGCGGCGATGTCCAGCAGTATCTCATTGTCGTTTTCCGGACAGTACTTCACCATGTTGGTGAACAGTTCCTCCATGGCCAGGTGCACGGGAAATCGTACTGAGTCCTCAATGTTTTCCGACTCAAGCAGGTTCTCGGTGAAATCGTAAATATCACCGAGAGATTCAAAACTCCTTGTGAATCTTTTCTGCATCGTCCGCGAACTGTCTATTCTGAGCGCCGCGCCAGCACTATCGTGATGTCATCGGCTTGTGGCACACTGCCGCCGTGATGTCTGACTCCCTGCAATATTCCTGCAACGATCTGTTCGGCGTCTCCGTCAGGCAGGCTATCGATGACTTTCGCGACACCCTCTTGGCCGAATTGCTCGCCATCTTCGTTCTCGTACTCGTAAATGCCGTCCGAGATCAGCCCGAGTATATCGCCGGGTTCGAGCTCGAGTTCCAGTGAGTCGGCTAGCTCGGTTTGCGGCATGTAGCCGAGCGGGAACGTCGTCGCCGGATGCCAGTCGTATGTCCTCGACCTGGCGTGGTAATGCATGATCGGGCCCTGGCCGCCGGAGTGGAAGCGGACCGTGTGCCTGGATGCGTCGAGCAGACCAAAAAAACCGGTTACGAAGCGGTCATCCGGCAAGTCATCGCATAGTTGGTCGTTAATATGAACGAATGCGTCATCGAGGCTTGCTTCAAGGCGAATTGCAACCCGCAACATCGCGCGCACCTGCGTCGCGCTCAGCGCCGGTCCAATACCGTGTCCGGTGGCATCGCCCATCAGCAGGAACAGGCGCTCGTCATCGATCGGCACGAAATCGTAGAGGTCTCCGCCAGTCTGGTCGGTGGGAGAAAAAGCGCCGGCAAAGCCGTAACCTTCAATGGTTGGCATCTGTTTTGGCAGAGTCCCTATTTGCACATCACGCGCGACAGCAATTTCGCGATCCAGTTTCTCCGATTCGATGATTTGCTCGGTAATCTTGGCGCGGTGGAGGACAACGGCGGCTTGCGCCGCAAGTGCCAATGCAATGAATTCGTCATGTTCGTCAAACGTGCCGCTATTCTTGTTCAGTATTTGCAGGACGCCGACCAATGAGTTCTCGAAACCGACGAGCGGTATGGTCAGCATGCAGCGAGAGCGATATCCGGTCTGCTTGTCGATGTCCCGATTGAATCTTTCGTCAGCGTAGCAATCCGGAACATTAATCAGTTTCTTGCTCTGCGCACTTTCCCCGACAATGCCTTTGTCAGCTGGAATTCGAATGCTACCCAGCTCGGTCGCGACGCGAACGACCAGTTCATTCGTACTCTCATCATATAGAAATACAGTGCCGCGATCGGCATCGAGTATATTTCTTGATACGTCCACGACCTCGGTCAACATCGTGTCGAGATCAAATGGCGCGGCGAGCTTGCGAGTAACCTCGAGAACGCGACGCAGTGCCCTGGCTTCAGCTACCATTTGCGTCAGGCCTGGTTGTTTCTGTCATGGGAATTCGCACGTATTGAATCTCGATTTCGGAGATGCGCGCGGTCATGCGTTCCGCTCTTGGCGGGACGACAAACGTGGAGCCCTTTATTGCACGTTCTGTTACGAGCGTTTCGGCCTTAATGGCGAGGTCCTCTCCAAGCTTGGAAGCCGTATTGACCGGATCGCCAAAGAAGTCGAGTCCATCCACGAGCAGTACACGTCCGTAATCGATGCCTACGGACAAGTAAATTTGCTCCTCCATTCTGTAATCCTGATTGGACTTGAAAAGTGCCGCATTGATGTCAAAGCTGGCCTGGATGGCATCGTCAGTTCGTTCGAAGAACGCATAAGAGTTATCGGCGTCGCATTTCAATAAGGTGCCGTTGTTGGCTGCAACGACGGGGGCAATCATCTGCCGCGTGCGGTGAATCAGCTTCAGAAAGTGGCACACGCCCACTTTTCTCGAGGTGCTCGAGAAACTCGCCATGTCCGAGATGAAAACCGCGCCATGGGTACCGTACTTGTCCCAAATCGCACCACGCGCAGACTCCTGCTCGTGCGGATCTGTCAATTCCGCGAAATCAGCAATCAGCTTGTCAAAATCACTGAGCCCGGTCAGCGGTGTGAGAATTGAGCGGTCTGCCATGACGAATCCCCGTTCTTGTATTTGTTATTGGCAGTAGACCAATAGTATATCCCGGCTTAAGCTCGACTGTTACGGGTTGTGAGGCGCGGGTGATACATATTGTGGATATGGCAGGTCTGATAATCGCCATGTTGCTGACCGGCGCGGTGGGTGGCGTCCTCGCCGGACTTCTGGGTGTTGGTGGTGGTCTGGTTATCGTGCCGATGCTCGAAGCCACGCTAGCCTATGTCGGGGTCGACGCAAGCGTCCGCATGCACATCGCCGTCGCTACGTCACTGGCAACCATTATTCCAACATCAATTTCTTCGGCTCGCGCTCATTATCGCAGGCAATCCATTGATTTCGAACTGATTCGCTATTGGTCACCGTACATCGTGGTCGGCGCAATTGCAGGTACTGTTATTGCAGCGAATGTCGGTGGTTGGGTCCTGGCGGCCATATTTGCTGCTGTTGCTTTGTCTGCGGCGATCAAAATGATCCTGCCACTGGACGGCACGATAATCGCTGCCGATATACCACGGGGCCTGTTGGGCCCGGGTATCCCGATTGGCATCGGTGCAGTCTCCACTTTGATGGGTATTGGTGGCGGGACCCTCAGCGTGCCGGCCATGACGTTGTCGGGAAAACCGATTCACCTGGCGGTTGGCACATCAGCGCTGTTCGGCCTGGTCATCGCAGTGCCGTCGACTATTGGCTATATAGCGACGGGCTGGAACAATGCTGCGCTGCCGGTTGGCAGTCTTGGCTATGTTAATGCACTTGGATTTGCGCTGATCGCACCGGCGACAGTACTTTTTGCACCTTTGGGAGCGAGGATCGCGCATGCGCTGTCGCATCGGGTGCTGAGCCTGTTATTCGGGCTGTTTCTATTAGGCATTGCGGCACGGATGGCGCTACGCGCGCTGGCATGATGGACTTAGCAATCCTGCGTTCCGCTGTTACGGAAGCGGCACTACTATAAGGGTTTTCGCGCCCGAACCAGGAATCGGTCCGTATTCCTCTGCAACGACTTAGCACGAATTCCTAGTGTGTGGTCATCGGCCGGGTTGTGCAGCACATCCGATACATCCTCGACAACAAATCCGGCTTTCACCAGGGCGCTCTTGGCAACTGCAAGCTCAAGGCGATGCAGCGCGCTGTTGTCCTGCCCAGCGCTGCCTTCGTGATCAATGACAGCAAATACTCCTCCGGGCTTCAACGCCTTGAAGATACCGCTGAGAAACAGCTGACCTGCGTCGGCACTGCGATTTTGCAGGTCGTGGAGATTCAGCGCCGTTAGTGCAGCGTCGACCTCAGAATCGAGGCCCAGGCTGTCAAAATCAGCGAACAATGCGGTGATATTGCCGAGTCGGTCCACTTTGGCAGTGATTGCCGGTTTGGACCTTGCCTGGCGACCCAATGTGTTGTGTGCGATGACCCGGCCGTCCGGGCCGACGGCGGCTGACAACACTTCGGTATACCAGCCAGTTGATGCCGCGACATCGAGCACCGTCATGCCAGCACTGATGCCGACAAATTCCAGCACGGCTTGTGGATGTCGGGCGGCATCACGCGCCTTGTCTTCTGCCGAGCGACCGGCAGCAGCAAGCCCATCGCCAAAACCCGCAGCCAGTTCGGCACTGGCGCCTGCCGATGTGCCGTAGATAACGCCAGCCACAACAAGCTGAATAACAGCCTGGCTTGCTATTCTTGTTAATGTCATTGAAGAGCCTCCATTGTCGCGACTGCGGCGGAAACAACTGAACCGAGCTCAGACAATACACCAGCGACGGATTGAAGGGGATAGCTTGTCAATTGAGGCGGCCACGTGCGACGAATACGACGGCGCCCGAATCTATATACTCCGCTCAACAGACGCCGGCCTGGAGTCAAGTGAATGGCGCAATGCAGGAACTGTATGTCACCGCTCGAGGGTCCTTACTGTGCTGTTTGTGGGCAGAAGGACATTGATCTCGAGCGGCCTTTGCGAGAGTTAATCGGTGAGATAACCAGGGAAACATTCGATCTCGACGGACGTGCGTGGCTCACTGCCAAGACACTGTTTCTGCGGCCGGGGCTCCTGACGAAGGAGTTTCTCGCTGGCAAGCGACAGTCGTATACACCACCACTGCGTCTTTACCTGTTTATCAGCGTTGCATTCTTTGTATTGATGGCCTGGGTAGCAAGCCAGGGATTGATGCTTGAGCAAGGCCAATTGTCCGATCTGGATGCCGCTGTACAGGCCAGATTCATGTCCGACGAACTGCCGCGATTAATGTTCGTACTATTGCCGGTTTTTGCTGTCTTTCTGAAGGCACTCTTCTGGAGACGCCTGTATTTCGATCACCTCATATATTCGGTGCACTTTCATAGTGCCGCGTACGTCGTTCTCGCGTTGATGTTGCCGGCAGAGAAAGTATCCGGCGACAGTTTGCCAGCGCTAGCGCTGCAGGTCGTGCTGCTCACGTATCTCATTGCCTACCTCGTTATCTCGCTGCGGCGCGTTTACGCAACAACCTTGATCGGAGCATCTGCGAAAGCGGCAGCACTATTTCTTGCTTACTCCGCCGTCATTTCAGGCGTGATCGAAGCTGTCAGCAGCTTTCAGATAATCTCTGACTAGGTTTTCAAGGAAATCGTGACGCCAATGCTCGGTGTGCTTCACCTGATTGAAGCTGAATATATGCGGCCCGAGAATCTTGAAATCAGGAGCGATCCTCTTCGCTAATGGTTTTCCTTAACCCTGAGCGATAAAGGGCCGATCGCCGCCACACTAGCTGGCAAAATCCTTGACCTCAATTTCGGCGAGAGCCGCAGACCCATCCATTATGGTCGCGGCGATCGAAGCCGTCTCCGGCAATATCTGTTGTACATAGAATCGTGCAAGCTTGCGTTTCATGGCATAAAAAGCGCCATCATTTCCGCGAATCGCGACGACAATCTGCGACCAGAAGCAGGCAATGATCGTGAGCGCGAACAGACGCAAATACTGCGATGCTGCGCCGCGCACGGCGGCAACGTCTGAGCCACCCTTGTCGCGCACCCATTGCGTTGTATCCATCAGCCGTTCCACTGCCGTGGCTGTGGGCTGCACAACGTCGGCTGCGCTCTCGTCATTCTTGTGCTCATCCAGGAAATCCTGCTGGCTTGCAAAAAAACGGTCCGCGTATTCTCCGGTCTTGCCCGTGAGTTTGCGTGCGACCAGGTCCAGTGCCTGTATTTCGTTAGTGCCTTCATAGATCGGTGCGATGCGGCAGTCACGCACCAACTGCTCCATGCCGTGCTCGCGAACATAGCCGTGGCCGCCGTATATCTGTTGTGCCGACAAGGTACTCGCCATACCGAGATCACTGAAGAACGCTTTGATAACAGGCGTCAGCAAGGCGATCGCATTTTCTGCATCGGCTGCTGCTGCCTCATCCGTTGATTTCTCCATGATGTCCACTTGCAGGGACGTGAATACCGAGAGTGCCCGCGCCCCCTCCACCTGCGAACGAATCGTGAGCAGTTGCCGTTTGATTTCGGGCTGGTAAATGATCGGGTCGGCGGGCTTGCTGTCATCGGGGCGCGGTGCAGGTGCTTTGCTCTGCGCCCGTTCCCGCGCGTATTCGAGTGCGTTCTGATAGGCGATATCGGCAAGGCCAAGCCCCTGCAGACCCACGGTAATACGTTCTATATTCATCATCTTGAACATTGCCACGAGGCCGCGATTCTCCTCGCCAACCAGGTACCCCGTCGAACCGTCAAAATTCAGCGAACACGTTGCTGACGCCTTGATTCCCATCTTGTGTTCAATGGCCGATGTTTCAACGTTGTTCAGTTCTCCCACAGAGTCGTCGTCGTTAAGGAGAAATTTTGGTACTAGAAACAGACTGATTCCTCGTGTCCCGGCCGGCGCGCCGTCGAGACGGGCAATAACGAGATGCAGAATGTTCTCCGTCAGGTCGTGATCGCCGGACGTAATGAAGATCTTCTCGCCGCTAATCTTGTAGCTGCCATCGCCGGCCGGCACTGCCTTGGTGCTCAGCAGCCCAAGATCGGTGCCGCTATGCGGTTCTGTGAGGCACATCGTGCCGGACCAGATACCTGAAACTATTTTCGGCAAATACCGCTCTCGAATCTCGTCCGATGCAGCGTGATCGAGCAGATGATAGGCACCGCGACTGAGTTCAGAATACAGTTTGAAAGAGACATTAGTCGCACCCAGCATCTCGTCGATGAGGTTTTGCAGCAAGTTGGGCAGCCCCTGGCCACCATGCTCGGGATTTGCATCGATTCCGGTCCAGCCATTGTCGATGAATTGCTGATAGGCCTCTTTGAAGCCGGGCGGCGTCGTTACGGCTCCATCCTTGAGTACGGCGCCGTGCTCGTCTCCCTCACGATTTATCGCAAGTAGTTCAGTGCTGCAGAATTTGCCGGCCTCTTCGAGAACCGCTTCGAGCAAATCGGCATCGACTTCCTCGTACCCGGGCAGACTGGTCAGGCGATCGATGCCCAGCCACTCGTTGACAAGAAACAGCATATCTTTGATTGGAGCGTTGTAAATCATGTCGTTTTCTCAATTTCGCAGCGGACTGCCGTGCTCAAGCGCACAGAGCTCATTTTCCGCCAGCTTGGTGCCCGTATCAATATCCCCGCTGCGCTCATACCAGCGATATAGCATCTCCTTGATTCCGCCACCACCGGGGACAACACCTACTCATAGTGTGCTTCCAGGTCGCGGGGTTGTGGGTGAATATGAATGTCTGCAGCAGCGCGCGGCGTTCAGCAAGACATTTGGTCCAAACCGCTGCCATGCAGTAATATCACCGCCGCCTTGTCGTTGCCGAACGGCTTGCCACCGGTTGCGGCAAAGACCTGTTTACCGTTAATCTCGAAATACACTATGTCTTTTCGAGTGCCGTCGCGAGTGCGCCAATCAAGTCGTCAGTGTCTTCGAGGCCAACTGATGCGCGTACGAGTCCATCGATTATGCCAACTCGATCGCGTTCGGCTTTCTCGACGTCCGCATGCGTCATCGTGACCGGGTGCGTGATCAGCGACTCGACAGACCCCAGGTTCTCGGCCAGGCTCCAGAGTTCGATGTTATCCATAAGTTTTTTTCCGGCAGCGAGGCCGCCTTTGACCTCGAACCAGAGCATTGCGCCGTAGCCAGAGGCTTGCCGGCTGGACAGTTCATGCTGCGGGAACGATTGCAGCCCCGGGTACATGACTTGCTGAACTTTCGGGTGCGCCTCGAGAAACTCGGCGATTGCCATTGCGCTCGCTGATTGCGCATCCATGCGTACGGACAAGGTCTTGCAGCCTTGTAGCGTCAGCCATGCCACCTGTGGTGACATGATCGTGCCTGTGCTGTTCTGGATAAATCGCACGGCCTCGGCATGTTCATCGGATTTACTGATCACTGCGCCACCGACCGTGGCGTTGTGGCCGTCCATGTATTTCGTAGTGCTATGAATCGACACGTCAGCACCCAGTTCGAACGGCAGTTGGTAATAGGGCGTCAGGAACGTGTTATCCACGGCGTGAACGGCAGCTGCTTTTTTCGCGATCTCGGAAATCGCCGCGATATCAGAGCACTTCATTGTCGGGTTAGCCGGTGTCTCGGTCAGAATAAGCGCAGTGTTGTCGCGAACAGCGTCAGCCACCTCGTCAGCTTTGGATGTGTCGGCGAATGTGTAGTCAATTCCAAAACGACTTAGAATCTTGGTGCTCAGGCGGTACGTTCCGCCGTAGGCGACGTCCGAGACCACGGCGTGCTTGCCGGCCTCGAGAAACGCCAGCATCACCGCGAGCACCGCACTCATGCCAGTGCCGAAACAGGCGCAATCCACACCGCCCTCAAGATCGGTGAGCTTGAGTTCCAGCGCTTTGACCGTCGGATTACCGGAGCGCGAATACGTAAAACCCTTGCTCAGGTATTCGTCGACAGACGGTTGCACATACGTAGTTGTCTGGTAAATCGGCGTGAGGATTGCGCCCGTCATCGGGTCCGGTGATACGCCGGAGTGAATCTGTCTGGTTCTGAATCCCATGTTCGTCTAGTCCTTTTTTGTTGCCCTTGTCGAGGTCTGGCGCAATTGTAGCGGGTCATCCGGATCGACACCCGGCATGAACTGCCTTTTGCGGTCCAGGCTGGTGAGTTGGTACACGAGCCCCAACCAGTTGCTGACGATTGCCTTGCCAGTATCGCCCCATGAATTATCACACTGCGCTGTCAACAGGTCTTCAGGAAAATCAGAATTGGAACCGCCGGCATTGCTGCCAAGACGCGAGAGAAAGTCCCCTGCGATCTCCACGCCATTCGCGGTGAAGAGGTTTTCGGGAATGCGCGGTAATTTCTTGCGATCGCCGCTCAGGAATCGGCGTGCCTCACGTTTAAATTCCTTCAACAGGCTGATGGCGCCGTATTCCGGGTGACCCTGGAAATACACGACGCGAAACTGATCGGGACTGACGGCAAGATGCACACCGACGTCACTGCTCTCTGCCAGTACTGAACACCCAGCCGCTTCGAACTGTTCTCTCGATACATCGTTGTAGCGCGAATGTGGCGCATCAAAGCGCGTGTTAACGTCGCGCAATATTGGGTGGTCCTTGCGCGTAACCTTGTGGCTGTATACGCCCCACTGCTTTCGTGCAAGGTGGCGACGATCGATGCCGTAATAGTGCTTAACCAGTGCGTGCGTCGCGAGACACGAACAGAATGTAGACGCAACATTGTTCTCTGCCCAGCGGGCAATGTCGATCAGCGGGTCCCAGAACGGCTCATCGACAAGTGACGGCTCGATAACATTGGCGCCCGTGATGATCAGCGCGTCGAGTCCCTGTTCGGCAAGTTCTTCGAATTCGAAATAATGATCGCGTATATGGGCTTGCGCTCTGGCGCCACGATTCAAACCCGGGAGCGAGAAGGGGTAGACGAAAAACTGCGCAATCGGGTTGCTGCTGCCGACAAGGTGAATGAACTGCCGCTCGGTTGCCGTGAGTGCCGCGTCGGGCATCATGTTCAGGAAGCCGATGTGCAACTCGCGGATATCCTGATGTCGTGCACGATCCAGCGACAGGACGGTGTGGCCGTCATTGCGCAGGACCTCGAACGTGGGCAGATTGTTGTGTCGCACCAAAGGCATCGTTCGTTGATTCTAAGGTATCCTTTCGGCGGGGACGACACCTTATGCAGACACTTCTCACTCAACTAAAGGAACGGCGAATCTGGCGAGTACTGGTTGCATACCCGAGCGTCACTTTCGTGCTGCTTCAGGCAGTTGAGTTCTTCATCAATAATTACGAGCTGGATGCCCGTCTCCTGACGGCGAGCATCATCGTGGCGGTGGTGCTACTACCGGCGGCCGTTATCTGGAATTGGCGCCATGGTGAGGTGGGGCAGCAAACGGTATCCAGGGGCGAGGCGAGCGCCTACGTCGCATCGGGTCTGGCCACAGTCGCCGCCGTGTTCTGGTATTGGAGTACGACGCCCGCCGACCTGCGCGTTGCTGCAGCGATAGCCGAGCCCGTTCGTTCTGTCGCCGTCATGCCCTTCGAAAATGCTGGCGATGACACCGACGTCCAGTATCTTTGCGACGGTATAGCAGAGAGTCTGATCAACTGGCTGGCGGCTGTTCCAGGGGTCAGGGTCGTGTCAAAAGGGGCGTCATTCAGGTTGCGTGACGACATGCACGATACGGCCGCAATAGCTGCGGCTTTGGGCGTCGATAGCGTCATTCGCGGCAAGCTGGAACTGGTGGGCGAAAAAATTGTGGTATCTGCGTCGATGGTCGATACGCGCGACGACAGTCAGATCTGGGGCCAGCGCCTTGTCCAGCCCAGCGAAGACGTCATCTACCTCGAGCGATCAATCGTGGCGGCAATCAAGGACGGGTTGCGGCTCAAAGTGACCGACGGTACGGCTGCTTTGATCGCGTCGGGCGGAACCGATAATCCCGAAGCTTACGAGCACTACCTGCGCGGGCATTACCTGATTCAGTCGACCGGCCTTGAGTCCATCAACGACGGTATCGAGGAGTTGCGTGCGGCGATCAGGCTGGATCCGCGGTTTGCGCGACCCTATGCCGATATCGCAGACGCACTGTCACAAATGTTGTCTTACGGAATGTTGAAGGGCGACGAATTGCTCGGCGAAGCCCGCAATGCCGCGTATTCAGCCATAGCGCTGGCGCCGGAGCTTGCCGAGGCACACACGGCTTTGGCAACGATCCATCAGTATTTTGATTTCGACTGGGCAGCCGCGGACGCGGCGTACGAAGCTGCCATTGCATTGTCGCCGCAAAGCCCCGTGCCCTTCCATCGCTACACAGACTACCTGGTGCTAACACTTCGCTTTGAGCGCGCCAAAGAAATGGCCTCGCGCGCAGTTGCCGTTGACGCGCTTGACGGCAGCTCGATGCACGCGGTCGGACTGGCCTACCTGGGGGCAGGCGACTTTGCTGATGCGGCGCAAGCGTTTGGCGAGTGGAACCGCTTTCACCCGAATAGCCGCTGGTCTTACGTCAAGCATGCTCTGGCGCTGTCGCTCGATGGCCAATGTGAAGCCGCATATCGGCAGGCGGAAGCAGTCGAGAGATTAACAGGCGGCAAGGCATCGTCGCTGATGGAGTCGTGGCTCGCATGGGGCTACAAGGTCTGCGCTAACGATGAGTGGTATGCGCGGTCGAAACAGCGAATTGAGGCCGCGCAACGGGATAGTCCGGAGCCGTTCGATCCAGGGCTTGCTTATCTCTATGCCCTCGAAGGTCAAACGGATCAGCTGGTCGACATGTTCAGCGCTATTTATGAAGCGCGGTTGCCATTTACGCTATTCGGGCAGCTCTTTACGATTGATTACCTCGGTTGGGGAATTTCCGACACGATGCACAAGGATCAGCGCTACCTGGCGCTACTGGACGAGATAGGCTTCCCACCACACGACTAGACTGTGATGAATGACATTAAATGCCAGCCCTATGAGTAGTGCGAGCCTCGTTGCCGAGGTAATCGATAACGGCAAGGTCAGTGCGCAGCAAATGCTCGTGGTCGGCTTGTGCATGTTCTTCAACATGCTTGACGGCTTCGACATCACGGCGATGGCGATCGTTGCCGGAGCAGTGTCTTCAGAACTCGAATTGACTCCCGACAAATTGGGTTGGGTTTTCAGTTTTGCACTGTCTGGCATGATGGCCGGGGCGATGTTGTTGGCGCCCGTGTCCGACATCATCGGCCGGCGCAAGATGATCATCATGAGCGTCACGTTGGTTGGCGTCTCGATATTGTTCACCGCGAACGCAACGACACTAACGGAGTTCATTCTATTGCGATTTATCTCCGGCGTTGGAGCCGGCGCAATGCTTGCGAGCCAGGCGGCGCTGGCGGCCGAGTACAGTCCCGAGAAATACCGCGCGTTTTCCGTTGCAGCTGTCACCTCGGGGTATCCGCTGGGCGCAATGATGACTTCGGTTGTGGCCGGATCCGTCATGCCGGAATTCGGCTGGCGTGGGATGTTCTGGTTTGGCGGTGGGCTGACGCTGCTGATGGTAGCGGTCGCGTGGCTGCTGATTCCAGAGTCGCTCAAGTATCTGTTTGAGCGGCGCCCCGGCAACGCTCTTGAGCGCGTCAACAAGATACTGAGCAAGCTAAAAAAAGATACTCTGCTGACATTGCCCGACGTCGTTGCGACAAACCAAAAACAAAAAGCAGGCATTGCATCGACAATGCTCAAGCTCCTGGGCAAGGAATACCGTGCAGTGACGCTTACCTTGTGGACGACGTTCTTCCTTTGCTTTGCGACGCTGTATTTCCTGATGAGCTGGATTCCAAAACTGATGGAGGACGCGGGCCATGGAGTTGCAGTTGGTCGTGAGGCATTCTTCCTGTTCAATCTTGGCGGTGTTATTGGCGTTTACGTGCTCGGTATCCTGTCGACCCGCTGGAAATTGACCAATGTCATATTTCTGCTGCTGTTTTCGTCTGCGATCGGCATGGTTGTATTCGCGATGGCGCCCAATCAACAGAATTGGTTGCTAGCCATCATATTCGTTGTTGGTGTGTTGCAGCAGGGTGGATTCATGGGGCTCTATAGCGCCGCTGCGAAAGCGTATCCGACTGCGATCCGTACCACCGGCATTGGCTGGTCAATCGGCCTGGGTCGTTCGGGAGCAGTCCTTGGCCCGGCGATGGCAGGGTACCTGATCGCTGCCGGGCTCGATATGTCAGCCAATTTCTACATCTTTGCAGTGCCTATGGCGTTAGGCGGACTGTTCGCCTACCGGCTGCACATTCGCTAATCGAAAAGCGTTTTTCCTGATCATTCCTGTCCCTCCGCTACGACCGGTTTCTCCCGCTCGCTCTGTCTAAGGGCACGTAAAGCGAGAAAGCGACGAACTCGCGTCGCACCGGTTGGCCATGCCTGTGAGCTGGAGGAGATAGTCATGAAAAATTCTGGACATGTAAGCAAAACGATGTTGGTGGTAGCAGTGACCGCGCTTGTAGGCGGCGCCACCAGCATTGCCAATGCAATCGAACCTTGTGGCGATTTTGGCGAGTGCAAGGTTCTTATTGAAACCAATGCCTCGGATGGTGATATGGGCTTCCATTTTCTGATGGACGGCGATGACCTGATTCGTGCAGCGATCTATGCGCCAAATCATCGAAAAATCTTCTATGACGGCGCCAGGGGTCCGTTGCGAGAGCAGTATCTCACTGAGACGTTTGTGGAGAGCGCGGAACCGCTGTGCTTCGATCCGCTCGACGATGATGATTTGGAAAATGACGAGGACGACTTCGTCACGCTTGAGGATTTCGTGGATCGTTGGCAGGACGGTACCTATACGTTTGTCGGTATCGGCGACGGATGGGAGTTTTCATTCGGTCAGACGACCCTGGGCTTTGACTTTCCGGCCGCACCCAATCTGGATGCAGAAGACCTCTTCGGATTCGATGGATCCATCATAAGCTGGGGTGCTGGCGACGATCTCGGTGAATGCGCGGACTACGAAGAACTTATGGACCTGGTCGACGAGGGAGTGCTACCAGTGCATCCGGCTAATGTTACTGTTGTCGAATGGGAAGTTGTCTTCGAAGCCGATATCCCGGGCAATCTGAAGTACTCGGTGCGAGTTCCCGGTAACATCTCGCCGAGGCAAGTAACGGTCCCGGCGGACTTCCTTGCATCGCTGCCGGCCGATACGCCGGCGAAAATCGAAGTCGGCGCCATCGGAACAGGCGATAATGCGACATTCTCCGAAGAAGGTGACATCTGCGTCAATGAAGATGAAGGTTGCGAAGAAGAAGAATAGACGTATCGGTCTGCTTGCGGGATTGCTGCTGGTCGGCAATCCCGTTTTGGCCGAGGAGGCCTTCCTGCACATGTCGCTGGACGGCGATCGCATCAGCCTTGCGGCCCGCAATGTTCCAGCCCAGGACGTGCTCGATGAGTTGGCAGTTTTGTACAGCATTGACGTCGTGCAACAGTCGCCGCTGGATCGGATGGTGACGCTCGAATTCGAGCGACAGGCTCTGGCGTACGCCGTTCGCAATTTGCTCGAGAATGACAGCTACCAGTTATTCGAGCCGCGTGGCGAAACCGGTCTGGATCCGGATGGCAGTGGTGCGTCGGGAATCCTGTGGATATTCTCGGAGGGCACATCAGTTGCCAGCCTGGCCACGTCATTTCACCAATCCGTGTTGTTGAAGGGCGATGTTCGGGCTCGAAAAGAGGCTATCAAAGCACTGCGCAAGCTCGGTTCGCCCGAGGCGGTGTCCGCCCTGAGCCTGGCCCTGGCTGATAACGACGAGGAGGTCCGCATTGCTGCGATTCGCGCCTTGTCGAGAATCGGTGGCGACGACGCGCTCGCGGCGATCAATAGCGCCGCTCTTGATGAGGACCCATGGATACGCAGCGAAGCTGCTAACGCGCTCGCCCAGGCCGGTGGTTCGTCCGCGACGCAATACCTGGACCTGGCCGCGCAGGATGAGGACCCCATGGTGCGTGAGGCGGTGGTGGAGGCGCTCGTCGACGAACACGGTGTGCAGGCCATTGGCGCGCTGACCAGTGCGCTGTCTGATCCGGACCCCAATGTGCGATTGATGGCCGTCGATGCACTCGAAGAAATCGGTGGCCACGCGGCATATGACGCGCTACTGCAGGTCAGCGATGACCCGGACCCTGCCGTGCGCGATGCGGTCAAAGAGTCGCTGCAGCTGCTTCGCCAGCAGTAGCGATCATCGCTGCAGTGGTAGCCCCAAAATAGAACGAGCTTCCTCCGGCGTCGCCGGGTGGCGGTCATAATTGGCGCACAAGTCTGCCGCCAGCTTGACCAGCGACGCGTTTGACGGTGCCAGGTTTTTGGCGTCGATGCGAATGTTGTCCTCGAGACCGGTACGCATGTGGCCGCCGAGTTCCAGGCACCAGCGGTTGACCTCGAGTTGTGCTTTGCCGATGCCCGCAGCAACCCACGTCGCATCCGGCAGCAGTTCCCCGAGCTTCTCGAGTTCAAATTCGAGGATGTCGCGATGTGCCGGCAGAGCATTCGTTACACCGAGGACAAATTGCACATGCAAGGGGCTCTTCAGCAGTCCCTGCGACACCATCCTGGCCGCCGTGTACAACATCGCAAGGTCGAACACCTCAATCTCGGGTTTGATGTCATATTCAAACATCTTGCCAGCAAGATCTGCGATGAGTTCATTGGAATTCTCGTAAACAGACTTCGGAAAATTGCAGGAGCCAGTCGACAGCGAAGCCATGTCGGGCCGGTGATGCAGCATCGAGCCACGTTCGGAGCCTTTGCCCGAGCGCCCGCCTGTCGAGAACTGCACGATGATGCCGGGACAATGTTTCCTGACGCCTTCCTGAAACTCAGCAAACTTGTCCGGGTCGGTGCACGGCGAACCGTCGTCGTTGCGTGAATGCACGTGCACAAGTGACGCCCCGGCTTCAAAGGCCTCGTGAGTTGACTCGATTTGTTCAGCGACCAGTTCCGGAACGGCCTGATTATGGCTCTTTCTGGCTACGGAACCGGTTATAGCGACCGTAATAATGCACGGTTCAGACATCGCTTGATATTCCTTGTCCTGACTGGTCGACGCCAGCATAAAGGTCTATTGTACTCGCAACAATATTGTGGGAGTGGGTTATGAAGTCCTTGCCTGGGCTGCTGGTACTGGTGTTGCCAATGATGTGCACGGCAGATGTTGTTGTGCCAGTCGACTCTGTCGAAAGTTACGTTAACGTTCGGCAGTCACCAGAAGCGGGTACTGAAATTGTTGGCCGGCTGCAAAGAGGCGTCCCGTTGACGCTCGTGAATTCGATACCGGGCTGGCATGAGGTCGAGCTGGACGACGAAGGAACCACTGGTTTCGTCAGCACCGACTGGGCAATGGTCATTGTCGACGAGGTCGCACCGGTCGCGAGTGAAGTCGCGCCTGAACCTGCGGTGGAAGAGGCCGAGGAAACCG
>Ga0255051_10000268_pt1 | contig 19467 bp, 16 predicted proteins | sample JV7_2_9_MG_FD_181719 | JGI IMG/M metagenome (GOLD analysis project Ga0255051, IMG submission 181719) | Seawater microbial communities from Jervis Inlet, British Columbia, Canada - JV7_2_9 | ecosystem: Environmental > Aquatic > Marine > Inlet | place: Canada: British Columbia | collected 2016-10-06
GCCGAGGTAGAATTGGCGTTGGTTTCGTCCACCCTCGAGCATGTTGTCAACAGCAGCAACAATATCTCCTGGCTGAAGGTCTCGACTTCCCAGGCCAAAACAAGCCGAGTAAAAATCAGGTATTTGCTCGGCACGAAGCGCTGCAAGGCCCTGGTAAGGAAGCTCCGCTGCATCATTTTTCACACGGCCACCATCTGCGCGACCATTCTCAACAGCTTGCGCCATGGCCGAGCGAATTTCACGAATCATCGGTAATTCAACCGCCAAAGGCTGATCTGTTCGTTCCAGGACGACCACAGCCTTTTTGCCCTTAAGCATCCTGGAAACCAGGTCTGCCGGGAATGGGCGGAACATGACCAGATCGAGTACACCGACCTTCAAACCGCGTTTGTCGCGCAGGTAGTCTGCAACGACCTCGGCATTACTGATCACCGAACCCTGTCCGACGATGACATACTCCGCATCTTTCAAGCGGTAACCCATGGCCCGCCGGTAGGCGCGGCCCGTAAGCGCTTCATACTCTTCAAACGCCCGATCTGACAACTCTGCAATATGATCAAAATAGAAAGGACGCTGTGCTGCGACTCCCTGTGCATAGCTCTCCTGATTTTGCACAACACCCAGCATCGCGGGATAATCAAAATCATAAAGCTCGGGGATACGGCGTCGCTGTTTACCAAACACGGCTCGCTGCGCCCCGGTAGGCGTTTCAATAATATCCGCCGGATCACCCAGGTACTCTCGAATCAAATCGCGTTCAGGCTCACGAAATGACTCGATGACATGGCTGGTCAGGAAGCCGTCCTGTGCACATATACCCGGATTGAGCGAAAGCTCCGCTAAACGATGCGCAATGAGGTTCAGGTCAGCAACGCTTTGAACGTTTTTCGCGAAAACCTGAAAAAAGCCTGTATCGTCAACAGCGTGATAGTCATCGTGTCCGGCATACACGTTGAGCGAGTGCTTTGTCATCGCACGGCAGGCCACATTCAGGACATAGGTCAGCCGCTTGCCCACTGCGGCGTAAAGCGACTCGTGCATGTAAGCGATACCTTGCCCACTGGAGAAGTTGCTCGAGCGCATACCAATCATACTCATGCCAGCCGTCACAGCTGCAGCGGCGTGTTCTCCTTCAGGCTCAAAGAAAATCAGGCCGCGCCCATTTACGTTTTTAGTACCGTTGGCAACCACCGACGCCCAGCCCTCTACCATTTTCGAGGAAGGTGTAATCGGATAAGCACCTGCTGCTTCGCTTGCTGCGGTCTCCATCGAAACGACCGCTGAGCTACCGTCATCGGTTTTAAAAGTCCCGGGGAACCTGACCGGGCTCTTTGCCTGAATTCTTCCCCAGCTCATATGGCTTGCTTCTCCAGCTTGAGTGGGCTTTGTTGAAACTGCTGGCCTTCAATCCACACGATGGCCCCGGTCTCACATCGAGAAATCGCCTTCGGGTCGGTCATGGCGTTCTTTTCATAATCGATTACAGCCAGGTTATCTATGATTTCGATAACACCAGGCTCTGAATCAGCAACGCATTTTAGACAGGCATTACAAGCCACGCTGCAAAGGTCTTCGGCAGCGTCACCAAAGAGCAGGTTTTTGCACTGCACGATTAACTTCTGCTCCATGGGCATCAGCACAAAAAGATCCAGGGGGCAGGCCTCCATACAGTCATCACATGCTGTACAAAGTTCAGGTATGACGACAGGCAGATCATTTTCATTCATATAGATCGCATCGAGCAGGCAAGCGACCTCACAATCAGCGAGACCCAGGCAGCCCCATGTACACGCTTTACCGCCCCCTGCTACAGCCGCCGCGGCCTTACATGTTTCAAAACCCGAGTAATCCGAATGGCGAACTGTTTCATCTTTACCGCCCGCACAAAGTAAACGCGCAACACGCTTGTTCGCTTCACCGGCATTCACGCCCAGGTAATCGGCAATATCGTCGATATCTTCGGAACCAATTACCGTACAGTCCGACGGCGTGTACTCGCCGGAAACCAACGCTTCCGCAAACGCCCGGCAACCAGGGACACCGCAAGCGCCGCAGTTCGTGCTCGGCAACAATTCTTCCACTTCATCTATGCGCGGATCTTCCCACACCCAAAACTTCTTATTCACCAGTGCGATCAAAAAGCCGAAGAAAAGCCCAAGGCCCCCTAGAATCAAGGCTGAATCTATGATGGGATTCCCACTCACGAGTATTCCCTAGGCCGATAAATCCGCTTGGCTCAACAACCAGGCTGAAAGTTTGCCTGCCGGATCCGAGGCCGCATCTCCTGTTGGCACCGGAACCACTGCCAGGCTTTCCAGCAAAGCGTAATCCTCAGTCTGCTGAGCGGCACTGATACCACCAATGGAACGCTTCTTTACTTCCTTCGGAAAGTTTACCGAAATAAAGCGTTGATAGGTTGTTGCGCCGGCCGAGGGGTCATGCACGAAACTCACGGCATCCTTGGGAAGCAAAGCAGCCACGGCTGTGCCATCGTATGCCGAGAACGCCTCTAATGCGGCATCACCGGTTTCCTGCTGCACAAACACCCCCGGGGAGACCACACGCGACAAAGCAGCGGCCGGCGCGTCGCCATCCACGTTAAACACAAGTTTTATGTTTCCATCGAGAAAAGGAACAATCGTCGAGGGCTTGAAATCAGCACCGAATAACTCGATCACCAGGGCAGGCGCCAACGCACGCTCTGAGTTGCTCCACCTCGAGAAGGGAAAATTTTCCAGCATCGCTGCGTGTTCGTTTTCGATATATTTACCATGCTTCACCAACGCTATCACGCGTGCTGCCGCAAAAGCACGGCCAACCAGGGAAAGCCTGCTATCCACTTTGCGCGACAATCCTTTGCCTTCTTCTACTTTCACAACAAAGAGCTTATCCCCTTCTGCAAGTAAGGACATAAACACTTTCTGAGCGGCTCGAATCGGTACTTCTGCCTTAGCATCAATACGAGCAGCCTTGGGAGCGAAATTGGCAAAGCGATCAACATTCACTCTGCCCTGTGCAAAAAATCCCAATGCCACAGATTGATCTTCCGCAACATTGCCTGTGCCTGCCAGCAAGCCTCGGACCTGGTCTGTTGAAGCCACGATGGCAGATCGAAACGATTCAGCTCGAGAGCGGATGGCATCCAGGGCAATTTCCCTGCGTTCCTCAGACGGCATAGCGATCAAATTCCTGATTGAGCCTGGCAACCTTTTCTTCCGCCGAAACAGGGTTTACGGCCCGGATCTCATCGTAGACCGGAAGGCTGGCGTCGTGGAAAAATAGACCCAGACGGAGCATGTCTGATCGATGGGCCAGGGTGCGTGCTTCATCAAGGTTTTTTGGGTCATGCTCTCGACGTGCCTTGAAAAGCTGATCCAGTCCCGGAGCATCCACTCCATCTGCATGCACCAGCTGCTCAGTCAGGTCAGGATTTTTAACCTGGTCCTCAAACAAGTCCGGCGTATACTTGGGGCAACGTTGCAGGATGCGGATGAAGGAAAACCCGTTGTGATGGTAGGCCGCCTGCAAGGTGGCATAGAGATGTTTTGGCACCCAGTCGGCAGTCTGAGCCACGAACGATGCGTTCGAAACGCCCAGTGTTGCCTGCAAAGGATCGAGTGGCGGCAAGACTGCATCACGCGGGGAGGTATTCGAAGCATAACCAGCCGGGGTGGTCGGTGATGTCTGATTCTTGGTCAAACCATAGATGTTATTATCCAGCATCAAAACGGTCATGTTCGGGTTGTATCGCGTAGCATGGATCCAATGTCCTGCACCGATGGATAGACAGTCACCATCACCCATCACGACAAAGACATCCAGCTCTGGGCGAGCCAGTTTCAGACCCGTTGCAATCGGTAGCGCGCGCCCATGAATACCGTGGAAGCCATAGGCATTGATGTAATGGGGGAAACGACTGGAACACCCGATGCCCGATACAAAAACCATCTTCTCGGGTCGAAGTTGTTCTTTGGCCAGTAAGCGCTTTACCGCATTCAATGCGCCGAAATCACCGCATCCGGCGCACCACTTACCAACACGAGTTTGATAATCTTCCGCTTCAAGGCACTTGAAGTTGTCGGCATCGAGGTCCAGCAAAGAAATTGCAGCGCTACTCATTAGAATTTCCTTTCTCTATATTCTTGATCATTGAATTGTAAATATCTTTCGGTCGTAAAGGTTGTCCTGGACAACTCGTCCAGCAATCGATATCAACCAGGGTATGTGCGCGAAGAATCCAGCAGAGTTGGCCGTAACGGCGCGTCTCTTCGGTAATGTATGGATCGCCAACGGTATCTGAGTAATTGATCTCTATCGTCATCACCCTTTTAAAATGGCTGAAGATCTCTTTCAGACCGGGTTCCAGTGGAGAGAGGAACGTCAACTGACAGCTAGAGACCTTGTTACCTTCCGCGCGAGCACGGTCCACAGCTTCTTCAATGGCGCCATGCGTTGAACCCCAACCGACAACCAGAAGATCACCTTCCTGATCGCCGTAAACCGGCGGGGGCATCAGGGTGGATTGGAAGACTGCCAGTTTGCGGCTGCGCATCCTCTGGCCGCGTTCATTACTCTCGGGATCATAGGACACCCTGCTTTCTTCATCGTGCGCCAGCCCCGTGACGGTGTGCTGGCCACCGTCTGTGCCGGGTATAATGCGCGTGGACATGCCTGTTTCGGGGTCCCATTCATAAGGACGCACACCTTCAGGCACGGGCGAAGATTCAGCAGGATCTCCTTGCCAGCGCGTATCGAATTCAGGACGTGTAAACTGCTGCACGCCGGTTGCAAGATTAGCGTCTGTCAGGACGATCACCAGGCAGCGGAAAGTCTCCGCGATACGGCGCGCCGTAATCATGGAATGAAAACATTCTTCGATCGATCGCGGCGCAATCACGACGTGCGGGGCATCACCTGGTTGGGCATATAGTGCCGCCAACAAATCGGACTGCTCCACTTTCGTCGGCAGGCCCGTCGAAGGTCCGCCACGCTGCACATCCAGAACGACCAACGGAATCTCGACCATGACGGCAAGCGCCATGATTTCCGTCTTGAGCGCCATGCCTGGCCCGGAAGTTACGGTCAGGGCCACCTTGCCGCCATAAGAAGCGCCCAGCGCCGCACCTGCGGCAGCGATTTCATCTTCCGCCTGATGTACCATGCCGCCGTAATTTTCCATAATGTCGCAGAGTTCATGCGAAACCGACGTTGCCGGCGTGATGGGATACATGGCGCAAATTTCCATACCGGCTGCAATTGCACCAAGCGCACAGGCCTGGTTGCCGTTCATCACGACACGCGATTCTTCCGTCGGTACAGAGCTAATTTTGAACTGGAAGTCCAGGTTCTCCTGTGCCCAGGCAACCCCATGTTGCACAAGCTCTATATTGGCTTCAGTGACCATGGCGGATTTATGCCGGAAGATATGTGCTATCTGCCTCTCAATGATGGACAGGTCGCGTTGATAAATTTCTGCCAGCAAGCCCAGCGCAAACATGTTTTTGCCAAGCTGCGCATTGTCTACGACCTTGAGTGTTTCTTCCTCTATGGGAACTTTAATAAATCGATAGTTCTTCGAAGACATTTCCTCCATAGCCGCCGCAAACTCCTTGCGAAACTCCTCGTCCTCATGGTGCTCCCATACGCTTTCGAAAAGAATGATGCAGTCGTCACGCAAAGAATCAAGTCGATGGCGTGAAAGCAGCACCTGATCATTGAAGGCGACAGCGAGCTTCGACTGGTCCCCCCAGTTGGTTACCTTGTCTGCTCCAAAGCGGATGATATTACCCGAGGCGCTGGTCACGTGCCGTTGAGGGGGTTCGATCTCGGCGGGAATAATCTCCACCGTCCAGACGCCATTACCCATCTTGGCGCAGGTCTGGCTAAAGATCTGGGCGCATTTTTGCGCACCTTCTCCTGCGTCGGTAACAATTTCAAGGGTATGCTCTGGGATATCTGTTACCGTTACATTTTTTTTATTGGTCATACTACTCAATAATCCCGAAGCTTTTCCTGAATAATAGTATATCAATTATCTAAACTTATTGATTTTGATCAATTCCCTGCAGATGCTCGCTGTCACGGCTCCGCCGTGGGATCGGCAACTCGAATTTCGCGCCACATAGCGCCTGAGCCGGGGTAACCGGTTATATCCTTTTGATTGATTATCTTCATTATTGCTATGGATCAATGAAAAGTACCAAAGGAGGCTTAATACTGATGATCCTGATTGAAGCGGAGAGAAGTGAAATGAGTAAGCAGCCAATCGAGGATTCCCTGTCCAGCCATGCATTCTTCTACGAATTGGATGACAGATTTATGAAGTTCCTGTCTAACTCTAGCACGGTACTGGGAATTAAGGAGGGTGATGTCTTGTTTCACCAGGGAGAGCATGCAGATAAATTCTATTTGTTGCGTAATGGACAAGTTTCTGTCCAGGTGCCGACGCCGATAGGGCCGGCGCTTGAAATACAAGCTCTGAGTAAAGATCAAATACTCGGCTGGTCCTGGCTAATACCACCTTACCGGTGGCACTTCCAGGCTCGGGCGATGGAAGATTCGGATTTGCTCGAGTTTGACGGCAGCGCCATATTGGTGCATTGCGAGGAAGACCCGAAATTCGGCTACGAGTTGCTCAAGCGTTTCGCAGCGTTGATGTCCGAACGGCTTGATGCCGCGCGTCAAAAGATGATGGATCATTGGGATCCTCCGGGATTTGCCTGAGTTTCGGGTAATGACTCCAGGGGAACAAAGGTAGTTAATCTGGTTGATCTAGGCAATACCCCACCTCCGCGCAGGGCTGTCGATATTTTGTCGCATCAACATACAAAGCGTCTAGCTCCCCAATTTCGGCAATTAGGAGCCCGGCAAGCGGTAGACCTATCACGCCGTCCATTGTGAATCCGATTGTTTCAAGTGCATTGGCGGCATTTAGGTCGTCCATGTCGACAAGTGAGGGAAGCACAACAGGAACCTCTGCAAGCGGTTCATCATTAAAAATCCAAACACATGGCCGCCGCATAGACATACCAGAACGGCAGCAAGTTTGATATTGTAACTCCCTATTTACCATACATACTGAATGGTCAAATCGATGACACCGCAACCACCCCCCACATCGGTAGATGATAAGCAGCGCCGCCGCCGGTCTCGACGCTCGATGCGCCAGCGTGACTTGCAACCCAATCAGCACCTGGTGGTGCCTTACATCACGCGCCGTATTCCCCCGTATGAGCTTCTGCACGAGGAAGGATTGTTGAAGATCGAACAGGCTGCCGATACCATTCTTGCTGAAATCGGTATCGAGTTTCGTGACGACCCGGAAACGGTGGAGCTGTTCTCACGGGCTGGGGGTCAGGTTAACCCGGTCGGCAACAGCGTGTGGAATATCAGGTTCGAACCCGGCATGATCCGTGAAATTCTCAAAACCGCACCGCAAAAATTTACTCAGCACGCGCGCAATCCGGTCAATTCGGTCGAAATCGGCGGTGATTCAACCGTGTTCGCCCCGGCCTACGGCTCGCCTTTCGTCATGGACATGGACCAGGGTCGCCGCTACGGCACGCTGACGGACTTCGAGAATCTGGTCAAGCTCGCCCAGTCCAGCCCCTGGCTGCACCATTCGGGCGGTACCATTTGCGAACCGACCGATATCCCGGTCAACAAACGCCACCTCGACATGGTCTACGCGCACCTGCGTTACTCCGACCGCGCTTTTCTCGGTTCGATAACCGCGCCAGAGCGCGCCGCCGACAGTATAGAGATGTGCCGCATCCTGTTCGGTGCGGATTTCGTTGCGCAAAACTGCGTCATCATGGGCAATTTCAATTCGACCTCGCCGTTGATCTGGGATGGTATCTCCACGCGCGGAATACGCACTTATGCCGAGGCCGGCCAGGGCTCGATCCTGCTGCCGTTTCTTCTCGGCGGCGCGGTCTCGCCGGTAACCATGCCGGGCGCGATCGCGCAAAGCCTGGCGGAATCGATGGTGGGTTGTGCGCTGACCCAACTGGTGCGTCCCGGCGCACCCGCGGTGCTCGCCTCATTCCTGTCGTCTACATCGCTGCGTTCGGGCAGTCCGAGCTTCGGCACTCCCGAGCCCGCATTGGGTAGCCTGGTAATGGGGCAACTCGCGCGCAGGCTGAAGTTGCCGTTACGCTGCGCCGGCAACTTTTCGACTTCAAAGCTGGCCGATGGCCAGGCGATGACGCAAAGCACGATGTCGATGATGTCCGCGGTACAGTGCGGTGCCAACTATATCCTGCATTCGGCCGGTTTCGTCGATAGCTTGCTGTCGATGTCCTACGAGAAATTTATCCTCGATACCGATCTTTGCGGCGCGCTCCACAGCTATTTGAACGGCTTTGAAATCAACGACGATACGCTCGGCCTCGATGCACTGCGCGAGGGTGGTCCGGGGCAGCACATGTTCGGCACCGCACACACCCTCGCCCATTACCAGACGGCATACTGGGAAAGTCAGACTAATGATGATCAGCCCTACGAGAGTTGGCTCGAACAGGGGGGTGACAGCGCCATGCATCGCGCCAACCGGATCTGGAAAAAGACTCTGCAGGCCTACCAGGCGCCAGCCATGGACGAGAGTATCGATGACGCTTTGAAGGATTTCATTGCTCGACGCAAGGCGTCGATGGATGATGCCTGGTATTAACAACGGAACCGGCCGGGCTGTCCACTCCCGGTCGGGCTTTAAGCCAACGTGATTTTTCTGGCTTTCCCGTAAAGATAGTGTGCGGCGACACTTGCTACTTCGCCCACCCTGTAGCGGTTACGCATATTACAGTCCCTACAAATTTCGGGAATATCTTTCATCTTTTCCCTTTTATCCAGCGCCCGCCTGATACTTAGCTGATCGATACGAGCAAATGTCTGTTTGTGCGAAATGTCATTGTAACAATAGAGATAATCGCCGCTGGCAGTGATGAAAAGATCACTGTTTCTCGGTATACACCTGAAACGGTTGTGCCAAAATTGAAAAATGATATCTTTTAGCGATGGGATGAAATCCAGTTCCTGTGAATGCAGTTGATATTCCCGGATAATCTGGCGCAGCCTTTGCGTGGCATGTTTATGTTTCTCCATTGTCCCTGCACGGTTGTACAGCGTGGGTGACATCGTTAACTCTTCTATTCCTTGCTTCTGCAGCCACCTGATTGTCTCGGGCAGTGTCTCGATGCATTCTACAAGTGGTGTCAGACTAATCGCCAGCGACGTCTTTTCCAAAATTTTGCTGGCCAGGGCAATATTGGCCTTGACCTTCTCGTGATCCAGTTTTACATGGACGCTTCGATATACATCGGTATTGATGCTCGAGAAGGAAATCACCAGTAGATTGATTTTCCCGTCAAGAAACCTGAGTTTTTTCTCATCCAGTAACTGGCCATTGCTCACCATATCAAAGCGCCCGGGATGATCTCCAACAGCGGAGATAAACTCCATGAAGCGGGGATGTGTAGTCGGTTCTCCATATCCTGCTATAACCGTGCGAAATACATCATCCGTGTTAATGCGCTCCAGAGCTTTGTGAAAGGTGCTGACAGTCATTAACTGTGGTCGCTCAATCATTTCCTGCGGGCACATAATACAGCGCGCATTACATTTACTGGTCAATTCCAGGTTGACGGCAACTTTGTAGGTTTTCATTATTACTCCTCCAGAGGAACAAGCCTTGGAATATGGGCAGCGCAATTGGGAACAACCTGCTCAATCTCGACCAGGATTACGCGTGGTTGAGCGGGGAACAATGCCTTGATTGGGCCATCGTCATGGACTGATGCTCGGCCATTTACCCTCAACCGGGCACCATCACTAAAATCAATAAAGAGTATCCCTACATGGTGGTTTTTAAAGATATTACCCAAACTCATGAATGCCCCATTGCCATCAAAGTCCGGGAAGGCAAGCCGTTTGTTATCGATAATTTGAACGATGCCGGGACCACCCCCCTTGAAAGAGCAGTCGCAAGATCCTGTGTTATCGCTAGTGGCTAAAAAGAAGAAAGGAGCATTATTAATACGCTCATGGAAGGGTTCGGGAATATGATCCATCAGCAGGCGTGTTCGTCTCGCCCGGTTCCAAATGTGTGATGTTTTCCAGCGCCCCTGTGCAGCGACTTCGCCCGGATGGAAGTCAGAATCATCAAGCATGGGTGTAACCTCAAAATATCAGGTAGTTGGTGACATAGTAGGACCCTTTACTTAAGAAACTCTTAAAAAGGTGTGCCGATTTCTATATAGGGGTAGATTCCGAGTCATTGCAGGCCGGTCCGCGCATTGCACAAGGATGTGCCGGTGCCGTGAAGCGCAGGGATGCGCGAGAGCGGCCTCCCGGCGCGCCCGGCACGCGGGCGTCCTGCCCTCGAGCGAAGCGGTTTTAGGCAGCCGGGAAATGACGATGGTAATGCAACGCCCAACCGTGACAGCGCTGTTTGCCGTGCACCGGCTCGTCGAATTTCTCGAAACGGTAGTTATAGCCGAGCTCCCGCATCGCACGCGTGAAACGCGGCCGGTTCTCGCGCCCCGGATCAATGATCATGACATCGACATCGGCGCTGGAATGACGCGAGATAAACTGCGAAACGTCGTCAATATGTGCCGGTTGGTAGAGTATGTCGCTGCCGATGATAAGGTCGAATTCGCCTAGCGCTGGGTTGTCGGTTTCCCAGTTGCCGGTCTGGAATTTGATCGGCGAAAGCTTGTTTTGGCGCAGATTACGCTCGAGAAACGGCAGCACCTGCGGGTGGTAATCGCTTGCCGTGATATCAGCGCCCATACGATGCAACACGATGCTGGCGAGCCCGATACCACAACCAATCTCGAGTATCCGGCGGCCGGTGAGTATCTCCGCTATCACCCGGTTGACCAGCACCTGCGCGGTCGGCCAGACCAGGCCGAACAATGGCCAGGTAGCTGACGAAATGCCCAGTTGTCGCGCTTCGAAGTCGTTGACGTCGTACTGGTTTCGATCGAGCAGTGAACAGATGCGATAGTCGACACCGCCGAAGCTGTAATTTTCCTGCTTGAGTTTAACCTGATTCAAACAAGCCCGGTATCAAGGCTGATCGATGAAAATGACATATGTAAATCTCCGCTACCGACCCGTGTGTTCAGACCTGTGTCATGAAATTTGGGGGGATCGACAGGAATGGTGCAAGGGAAACGATGTTCGCCCCTGAGTGAGGACGCCAATTGAGCAGCGCCGGAGGTGATGGCGCGGATCATACAGGAAAAAGAGGGTGGTAGGTGTATTATCGGGTTTAGCCCCGAAATTTGACCCCGGAGTTTGGAAATCAGGATTCAACAAGTTATCACTGAGATGCTGTAATGAAATTTGAAGGGCAATTGCTGAATATACATATCGCCGAGGCAGGTGGTGAGGCCTTGCAGGAATTACAGGAAGCTACATTGGAGGTATACTTGCCGTCTGAATTGACTGATCTGCCCATCGGGAAAGTAGAACAATATGCCCAGACATTCCACCGCAAGTATCCGCAATATCGCGCTGGTAGGCCATGCTGGCTGCGGCAAGACCTCGATCACCGAAGCCCTGCTGCACAAGGCCGGGGTAATCGCGAATCCCGGCACGATAGAGCGGGGCAATACCGTGAGCGATTTCGAACCCCAGGAGAAGGCGGTGAAGCATTCGCTGGATGCGGGCGTCTGCCATTTCGATCACAGCGGTATCCATGTCAATTTGCTTGATACGCCGGGATACCCGGACTTCGTGGGGCGCTCGATCAGCGCGCTCGCGGCAGTCGATAGCGTTGCGATCGTGATCAATGCCCAGACCGGTATCGAGGCGATAACGCGACAGATGATGGACATCGCCAGGGAGCGCGACCTGTGCCGGATGATCATCATCAACAAAATCGATGCGCCCGAGTCGGATTTGCCAGCCTTGCTGGCACAGATTCAGGAAGCTTTCGGCGCTGAATGCCTGCCGCTCAACCTGCCGTCGGCGGACGCGGCATCGGTAGTGGATTGCTTTTTCGAACATGGCGACACCACGACCGCTTTCTCGTCGGTCGAAGCGGCGCATACCGCTATCGTGGATCAGGTGGTCGAAGTGGACGAGGAACTCATGTCCCTCTACCTCGAACAGGGTGAAGAGCTGAATCCGGAGCAACTGCACAATCCTTTCGAACAGGCGCTACGTGAAGGCCACTTGATTCCGGTCTGTTTCGTCTCTGCGCGCAGCGGCGCGGGAATACCCCAACTTCTGAAAGTGTTCGAGCGGCTCATGCCGAACCCATTCGAGGGCAACCCGCCGCAATTCCTCAAGGGCGAGGGCGAATTGGCGCAGCCCATCGAGGTTGTACCCGATCCCTGCAAACACGTGGTTGCGCACGTGTTCAAGGTGATCATCGATCCCTATGTCGGGCGCCTGTGCCTGTTCCGTATTTATCAAGGAACGCTGGCGCCTGGCGCGCAGCTGTTTATTGGCGATGCGCGCAACTTCAAGGTGTCGCATCTCTACAAAATTCAGGGCAAACATCAAACCGCGGTGGCATCGGCAATCCCGGGCGATATCTGTGCGGTATCGAAGATCGAGGAGATCGCTTTCGATGACGTGTTGCACGATTCCCACGACGAGGATCACCATCATCTGCTCCCGTTCGTATTGCCGTCGCCGATGTACGGGCTCGCCATCCAGCCCACCCGGCACGGAGACGAGCATAAATTGTCGACAGCGCTGCACAAAATCGAGGCCGAAGATCCAAGCTTGCGCATCGAACACCGGGCCTCGCTGAACGAAACCGTGATCAATGGCGTGGGCGAACTACACCTGAGAATCGTGCTGCAGAAGATGCGCGACCAGTACAACGTCGAAGTGGAAACCCAGCCCCCCAGCATCGCCTACAGGGAGACCATTACAAAACCCGCCGAGGGTAATCATCGCCACAAGAAGCAGACCGGCGGCGCCGGCCAGTTCGGCGAGGTGTCTCTGAAGATAGAACCCATGGCCCGGGGAGCTGGATTCGAATTCGTCAACAAGGTCGTGGGCGGCGCGATACCCTTTCAGTTTATTCCCGCGGTGGAAAAAGGCGTGCGACAGGTGCTGAATGAGGGCGCACTGGCGGGCTATGCGATGCAGGATGTTCGCGTTATCGTCCATGACGGTAAACACCACCCGGTGGATTCCAAGGAGGTGGCGTTCGTGGCAGCGGGGAAAAAGGCCTTTAAGGACGCAGTCCTGAAAGCCAATCCCATCATGCTGGAGCCCATCGTCAAAACATCGATCGTGGTGCCCGCAGACAGCGTCGGCGATATCACCGGTGATCTTACCGCCAGGCGCGGCATGATCAACGGCACAATGTCGCAGCCCAAAAAACGCATCGAAATCACGGCCGAGGTACCCTTGAGCGAGCTGGGTAATTTCCAGTCCAGGCTGAAGTCCATGAGCGGCGGCGAGGGCAGCTATACGTTGGCTTTCAGTCATTACAGCCAGGTACCGCCAGCCAAACAGAAGGAACTGACGGAGGCTTATAAACCTGGGGATGCCGACGACTGACGCCAGCAGCGGGAATTGCGGCGTCGCTACACCTGTGACTCGGTGATTAAAGGGGTCGGTGACAAATGATTCTAGTTCTCATTTGTCACCGACCCCTTTTCTCTTCTTTTCTCAAAATCAGGCGCCAGGCTTATCGATTACACCGCGTTCGATTTGATCGCGCTCGATCGACTGGAACAGGGCGGTAAAGTTGCCCTCGCCGAATCCTTCGTCATTCTTGCGTTCGATGAATTCGAAGAAGGTCGGTCCGACCATATTCTTTGAGAATATCTGCAACAGCAATCGTGCATCACCTTCCCCGGTTGAGCCGTCGACAAGAATGCCGCGTTGCCTGAGTTCATCGACCGGTTCGCCGTGCCCGGGCAGGCGCTGTTCGAGCATTTCGTAATAGGTATCCGGGGGCGCCGACATGAACTCCATGCCGCGTGCCTGTAGGCGATCCCAGCACTGGTAGAGATTGTCGCAGGCGAGCGCGACTATCTGCTGCAAGTCGTCGCGCAGGACATGGATTCGTACACGGATTTTCTCAATACCCAAATTCTGAAACATCCCGCGGTGCGTTCGGCCAGTTCGACCTTTGTTTTGAAGCGCGTGAAGTACTCGACAGTGCTGCCGCTGGTCTGATCCGGTGAACATGATGAGAATTGAACTTTTCTATAAGGAGAATGAATATGGCCACGGTCCCGCTTATTGAATACGAAGATGCCAGCCCCGAGGTTCGCGCTGTCTACGACGATATTAGAACCGTCAGACAGACCGACTTTATCAACAATTTCTGGAAAGGCCTGGCGAACAATCCCGTGCAACTGCGCCAGACCTGGGAGCAGGTCAAGGCGGTGATGGCGGCGGGTACGATCGATGCCATGACCAAGGAGATGATTTACGTCGCCGTCTCGGTCGCCAATTCCTGCGAGTACTGCATTCACTCGCATAGCGCGGCGGCCCGCGCCAAGGGTATGACCGGGGAGCAGTTCGGCGAATTACTCGCGGTCATCGGGCTTGCCCACCACACCAATGGCCTGGTCAGTACCCTGCAGCTCGAAGTCGACGAAGCCTTCAGGGTCTGACCAGCATGGCACCTTAAGTAAGTGCCATTGTAAACTGTCACCCTAGTCCGTCAGATCACGCCCCGGCAGCATCGCGAGGAACACATCGCGGACGTTGTCGGGCCGGTCGCGACAAACCTCGATTCCCTGCCGAGAGATTTTGTCCGGGTAGCGTGCCCCCCCAGATCAGGTGAATACCTGAGCCAGATCATGTTCGCGCTGGTACCCGACTGCTACTGTTATTAGAGGAGGGATGCGACAGTAATGCCCAGAAAAATCCGATTTGGCTCTTTTGTTCAGGCTATCACCTTGCAACAACGCGAGGTCAGCTACAATGATCTTGTGCCCAGGCCAGAATATGACGAAGCGGGCAACGAGTTACCCTACCGCCCTGAAAAACTCAAACTACGCCCCGTCGACAGCTATCGCCTGATAAGGCCTTACGTGTCGGTTCGTTTCATCGACCAGGCACGGGCGGTTATTCCGCTGGCGATTTACCTCGTGCTGTTCCAGCTGCTGATCCTGCGCCAGGGGGTCGATGGTTCCTGGATTATCGGCGCCGGGTTATTTTCCGTCATTATCGGCTTGATGTTGTTCATGGAGGGATTGAAGCAAGGCTTGATGCCGCTCGGCGAATCCCTTGGCAACGGCCTGCCCAGCAAGTCTTCGTTGCCGGTGGTGTTAATCATCGCGTTTCTGCTCGGTATCAGCGTTACTTTCGCCGAGCCGGCCATTGGCGCCCTGAAACAGGCCGGGCAACTGGTGGACCTGTATAAGGCGCCGTATCTCTATGCCCTGTTGAACCAATGGTCGGAGGTGCTGGTACTCGTGGTCGGCACCGGCGTTGGCCTGGCCGTGGTCCTCGGAACCCTGCGATTTTTGTACGGCTGGAGCCTGAAGCCGCTTATCTACCTGACCCTGGCGCCAACCCTGTTGCTGACCCTGTACCTGTCGCAGGACGTACAACTAAGCCGGGCCCTCGCACTAGCCTGGGACTGCGGCGCGGTTACCACGGGCCCGGTCACGGTCCCGCTGGTGCTGGCGCTCGGAATCGGCATCGCCTCCGCGGCGGGTAAGGGTGACTCCTCGCTGTCGGGATTCGGAATCGTTACGCTGGCCTCGCTGTTCCCCATTATCGGTGTCGAGTTACTCACGCTCTACCTGGCCACGACTTTGAATCCCAGCGATATTATCGCCGCGGCGAAAGCGGCAGAGGAAGCCAGCAACGCGAACGCAACGCCGAAATGGTACCTGCTGACACCGTGGACGGAAATCATTGCCGGAGTACGCGCAATTGTGCCATTGGTCATTTTCCTGTTCCTGGTGCTGATTTTCATCCTGCGTGAAAAAATCAGGAAACCGGGCGAACTGGGTTACGGTCTGACGCTTTGTGTACTGGGAATGATCGTTTTCAACCTGGGATTGAGTTACGGCTTGAGCCGCCTGGGCGGACAGTCGGGCGCACTGATCCCCGGTGCCTTTATGAGCATGGATGGCTTCAGTGGTTCGCCGCTGTATACCTATCAACTGGGTGTGCTCATTGCCCTGACCTTTGCCTGGATACTCGGCTTCGGCGCGACACTGGCGGAACCGGCCTTGAATGCCCTGGGGCTGACCGTCGAGAACCTGACCAATGGCGCATTTAAAAAATCCATGCTGATGTACGCGGTTTCATGTGGCGTGGGCTGCGGCATTGCGCTCGGTGTTCTCAAGATTGTTTACGACATTCCCGTGGCCTACCTTATTGTTCCCGGTTACCTGGTCGCCATTGTGCTGACCATATTTTCGACCGAGGAATTCGTCAACGTGGCCTGGGATAGCGCCGGTGTTACCACGGGACCGGTGACGGTTCCGCTGGTGCTGGCCATGGGCCTGGGATTTGGCAGCGCGCTCGGCGTCACCGAAGGATTCGGGATTCTGGCGATGGCTTCGATCGGCCCCATTATCGCGGTACAGGCAACCGGCCTGTGGATCCGCTACAAGATAAAGCGGCGCCGCGACGCTGCTCAGGCGCCCGGCCTGTTAACTGAAAGCACTGGCGTGGAAACCGCCGGCTAAAGAATAGGGGACAGACTTGAACGAAAGAGAAATAACGGTATTGACTGACGTATCCCTGATCACCTGCGTGGTCCAGCGGGGACTGGCTGACGATGTCATAAAGGCGGCGCAGGAAGCCGGGGCTCAGGGCGCCACCACCTATTTCGCGCATGGCAGCGGGGTGCGCGAGCGCCTGGGTATCCTCGGTGTCGCGGTAGAAGTCGAAAAGGAGGTGATCAATATTGTCGTCGCCAACGATCAGGTGGAGCGGGTGTTCGAGAAAATGTACCTGGCGGGGCAACTGGATACCCCGGCGATGGGCATTATCTACACGACGCCGCTGGAAAAACTGGCAACCCATATTCCCGATGAAATTCTTGAAAAACTCAGTGCCGAAAACACCTGATTGCGGGTAGTATTTTATGACAGGAACGATACATTGGAGATCTGATGACGGAAATTGATCGATGAATCTGGCGAGTACATCAAAACTGATTACCTGTATTCTCCCAAAAGGGGGAGCCATGCCGGTATTGAAAGAACTCAAACAGGAACTGGATATAGTCGCCTGTAATATCAATCATGCCCGTGGTTCGGGGCGTTTTTCGCCCCTGGCTGAGCGCGGGGTGGGTGAGCAGACCGAGAAAGAAATTCTCAGCGTGGTCGTCGACGAAGCGCAGGCGGAAGCGGTGTTCGCCTTTGTTTTCCGGGCTGCGAAAATCGATCGCCCGCACGGAGGCCTGGTGTTTCAAAGCGCCCTGAGCCTGGCCACCCAATATCAAATACCAGCCGAGTTACCCGCCGAAAGGTAACCAGGGCCCCTGAACAGAGAGCCAGAATATGCCCCTGTCTGAATCCGTTCTGTTGCTCATGGTTTTGCTGGCAATTGGCGTGCTGGTGCGTGGCCTGTTTAACAGGCTGCCAATCCCCTACACGGTGATGCTGGTCATTTTGGGGATGCTCCTCGGAAACCTTGCCAGGGTCTGGCAACCCCTGGAGTCGATACGCTACTTTCAACTCAGTCCCGAGCTGGTGTTCTTTATTTTTCTTCCAGTCCTGATCTTCGAATCGGGATTGAGCCTGCATGCAAGGCAGCTGGCGAAAGATATCGTCCCGGTGCTGATGCTGGCCATCCCCGCCCTGCTGCTTTCCACGACTATCGTTGGCGTTGGCGTGTGGCTGTTGTTACCGCTGGATTTGACGACCGCATTACTCTTCGGCGCCCTCATCTCGGCGACTGATCCGGTCGCCGTGGTTTCCCTGTTCAAGGAACTGGGGACACCGACGCGGCTGACGACACTGGTGGAAGGGGAGTCCCTGCTGAATGATGCGACCGCTATCGTGTTGTTTTCTATCCTGCTCGGCCTCGCCTTGCACGGCGGTTTTGTCGTCACCGACATAGGCGCCGCGATGCTTGAATTCATCAGGGTCTTTCTCGGAGGAACTTTGCTGGGGCTCGTTTTTGGACTGCTGCTGAGCCGCCTGGTTGTTCGCCTGCATCTCGACACCAGTAGCGTATTGATAAGCTCGCTTATTCTGGCCTACGTGGCCTTTATCGTCGCCGAACACAGTTTGCATGTATCCGGGGTGATGGCGGTGGTTGCCGCGGCGCTTAGTTTTTCCCTGGTTGCCTCGCCGCGCCTTGCGGAGGAGACCGGGCATGCCGTGCACAATACCTGGGAGTTCCTGGCGGACATGACCAACACCCTGTTGTTCCTGTTGATAGGCATGGCGGTAGATCTCCAGTCCCTGGCAGCCACAAGCGGCTTTATTTTACTGGTGGGCTTGCTCGTGATCGCGGCCCGGGGCGTCAGTGTTTACAGTTTTGTGCCCTTGACCGTGAAGCTCTTCAAGTTGCCGGAGGTCACCATGGGCGAGCGCCACATCATGTGGTGGGGCGGCCTCAAGGGTGGCCTCGCGATCGCAATCGTGTTATCGATCCCGGCTGATCTGCCGGGCAGGGATATTATGCTTAACCTGACGCTGGGCGTCGTCCTGCTGTCGCTGTTGATCAATGCCCCGACCATTCGTCTGTTGATCGAAAAGCTCGGTCTCGACCGGCTCTCGGAGGATGAAAGTATCGAGCTCGAACAGACCGCTGCCCAGGTGCGAGCGCATGCCGGCTCGGTGCTGCAAAAACTACTCGACAACAGGGTGTTGTCGAGGGCGGGGAATTTCCGCGCCGAGCAGGAAGTTTCACAAAGCCTGCAATGGCCTTCGCAGGATGTATCCGACGAATCGTTTAAACGTAAACAGCATCTCAATGCCCTGCGCGAAGAGAGCCGGGAACTGGAGCGTCTGTTCAACGCGGGTGTGGTTCCGCAGTACAGCTTCCTCGATATCAAGGTCGAGTTGCAGCGTGAAAACGACCAGCTGCGCAACCCGGAGCGGATCGAGGGCGAGATGGACGCATCCTCGCCGAGCCTGTTCATCCGTTTTGAAAATGCGTTGATTCGTCGTCTGCGCGAGAGCGACTGGGCCAGTAACTTGCTGGCGCGCTATCAAAATACGAGAATTTCCCAGCATGTCGTCAAAGACCTGGTCAGAATACTGATGGCTGAGGCCGCGATCGAGTATGCGCGCCAGCAAGCAAAAATCGATCCTCGCTTCGACCCCTCGATCGAGTCCCGGTATCGCGACAGGTTGCAGTTGTTGCATGACAAAATCACTGACTACAAGCGTGACTTCGAGGAGTTTTATCAACGCTTCGAGGGCCGTTTCGCCAAGCGGGCGGTATTGATTTCAGTACTGCGTTATATCCAGAATGAGCAGCGTAAAGGTGTTGTCAGCACCAAGGTCTATGCCGTGCTCGCGCAGGCAATCAGTCAAGCGCTGGAACTCATGCCGGCCATTT
>Ga0255051_10000270_pt1 | contig 19447 bp, 18 predicted proteins | sample JV7_2_9_MG_FD_181719 | JGI IMG/M metagenome (GOLD analysis project Ga0255051, IMG submission 181719) | Seawater microbial communities from Jervis Inlet, British Columbia, Canada - JV7_2_9 | ecosystem: Environmental > Aquatic > Marine > Inlet | place: Canada: British Columbia | collected 2016-10-06
CTCGAACCCTCAACCCGCTGCTTAGAAGGAGCCCGGTCGTTTTCCAGGTAGAAATCGGGGCGATTCGTATCTGTTTGGCGACTGCTTACGACAGCAGGCAGATGCTCAGCAAAGCCAGAGGCTAGAGCAGCTGCCCAAAAGCTGCAGGATCGCGTTGGTGATCGTCATTATACGCTAGCCTGGTCGGCGCGCTGGACCAGTCCTCCGTCCTCCGCGAAGGGGATCTCGGCGAGGATCTGGACTATCGCGGCCGTACGCGAAGGAGATGCCGAAGATCGAACGCCCGTGCTTGACCTAGACCGGGTTTGACAGCAAACGGCACCGAACCGCGGTGTTGCGAGAAGAGTCCATTCGGCAGGTGGTGACTTGCATCATGGGTACCCTATAGTTGTTCGCATCGGACTGCCCATACGCATCCCGCGAGGGGGCAAGGAGTAACGATGGAGGGCTATTGCCTCAAGTGCCGGACCAAGCGCGAAATCCAAAACTCGGTATCGGTCACATTCAAGAACGGCCGCCCCGCGACCCAGGGTACATGCCCCGTCTGTGGCACCAAAATCACCCGCATCGGTAAGTCTTCGTAGCACTCTTGAGGTCGGAGTCAGCGAGGGCCTCACAGTAGATAGATACGAAACTGAGCTGGCGTAGCTCAGTGGTAGAGCATCTGCTTCCCAAGCAGAGGGTCGCGGGGTCGATTCCCCCGCTCCGGCTACAATTCCGTCCCGCCAGGTGTCACTGAGCAGACTTAGTGTGACGCCGGATTGGCAGTGTCACGCCGGTCACCGCATCGGTGGGAGCTTCGGTGAGTTAGGTCGGGTAGGTCGCGTGGTGCGGTTTTTCTCCCTGCCGCCAGGAGGGTAAGCCCCATAACGGGGGAGACGAGTAGAAGAGAGCATCCGTCCCTTGGGGCGGCGCGTCGAACTTGGACAGGGCCGACTACTATCGCCCGGCCGCGATCCTCTGGCTGACATCAGGAGGGCGGAGGCGATGGTACACTCGCTGGGGCGCGAGACGCACCTTACGGAGGTCATATGGACGTGTGGTGGCTGAAAGATGTAGTTCTACCTGTGCTGTGGTTTATCGGCACTCTTTCTATAGTGGGAGTGGTCGCTTTTCTCAGCATGCGAACACCCCGCCGCGAGGGGTGAACCCCGGACGCCGAGGGCGGCCCAGCGGGGCCTCTTGGCGGGGAGAGTATTCCCTAGTTGCGCTTCCCGCCTCTAACGCCCAGCCCGGCCGGCTCTCGCTTGGCTTCACGTTGATATACTAGGCGCGAAACGACGGACGCCCAACACCTCAAGCACATCCCTTTTTTCTCCCCGCCGTCAGGCGAGCAAACCCCATAACCGGGGAGGCGAGGGGGCCATCATTGGGTCTCGTTCTGGGCCGCGCTCAATGTGGGGCGCTGCATGAGTGACAATCCTTCCTAACTGACGCTGTGGGGTGCCAAAATGTCATCCGTATGCTTGCTGGAATCCATTAGCGCTTCGTAGACTTCGTGTGGTGTCGCTCTGAAGGTCACGGACTGTTGAATCGTTTTGGGCACGGGTTTCTCCTTTATCGTCGCTCTGGCAGAGGAGGAAGAACACGCTGACCTTGCAGCGCACATACGAGGGCTCCCGCCGCCGACCTCCTCGCTGATCCATCCAGAATCACCGGCATCGTGGACTGGGCAAGTGCGGCTGCTGGCGCCGAGAGAATGGTCGGGGCCTTAATGCGACCTAATTTCATAGACCCTGATGCTCGCCATGTATGGATTGCTTTGCGCGAGTGTTTCTGCGGCGTCGAGGTCCTCGGCTTCGATGATGTTGTAGCCGGTGATGGACTCCATTCCCCACGGCAGATCCTTGGGACCGGTCTTTGAGATTTCTCGCCCGCTGCTGAAGCCACCCTGGTCGACCTGCTTGTCGGCGATCGACTCGAACCATTTCCCCCAGGCCTCCATGATTTCAGGCGTGGGTTGCTCGAATCCGAAATGCAAAAACATGAACTTCTTCATTGCTCTCTCCTTGTCGGTGGTCTCACGCAGCGCGCCTTTCGCAGCGTCGTCAGTCGCTGGGTGTCGGCGTGCTACGAAAATACGGCCGTCGTTCGTTGTAGCCCTTGGGGAAAAGCTCGTCGGCTTCCTTGCTGGAGATCTGCGGCAGAATCAGGACGTCTTCGCCAGGATTCCAGTTCGCAGGCGTCGCGACTGCCCAGTCATCTGTAAGCTGCAACGAGTCGATGACCCGCAGCAATTCGTCGAAGTTGCGGCCCGTCGAGGCAGGATAGGTGTGTATCAGACGGACCGTCTTCTTCGGGTCGATGATGAACACCGATCGCACCGTCGTCGTTGCGTGCGCGTTTGGGTGAATCATGTCATATAGCTTTGCGACCTTGCGATCCGCGTCAGCAAGCAACGGAAAGTTGAGCTTCGCTCCCTCGATCTCGGCGATGTCGAGCGCCCACATGTTGTGGTGGAAGAGAGGGTCTACACTGAGCCCGATCGCCTTCACATTGCGCTTGTCCCATTCTGGCTTCAGTTGTGCCACCGTTCCCAGTTCGGTTGTGCAGGCGGGGGTGAAGTCAGCGGGATGTGAGAAGAAAACCGTCCAGCTGGCGCCCGCCCATTCGTAGAAATGGATGGGGCCTTGAGTTGATTCCTGTGTGAAGTCCGGGGCCTTGTCTCCCAGTCGCAGCGACGGCGATGGTCGAAAGTCGACCTGGGGGGCGGGGCGCCCATCTCTTGCCTCCCTCGTCAAGAGGTCGGCCTCGTATTGCCTTGTCTTCTCGGTACTGTATTCGTGATATGACATCAAGGTCGGGACGCCTCCCTCTGGCTAATATCAGGCATAGGTTGTTCAGGTCGTGGGTCAGCGGCGACACCCGCAGTGGGTCTAGGAATGAGCGCCGGTGCCGGTCCTCTGGTCGCAGTCGTCCAGCAGAGCGCGCAGTATCTTTGTCTGGATGCGATTTAGGGTCGGCCTATCTCCGGCACTGCGGTTCAGCACTTCGGCGAAAAGCTCATCAGTGGTTAATCCATTCAGTTGAGTTGTCAAGATTCTTCTACTTTCTCTGCTGCCGAGGCTACACGCCCCTGCTCTGTTGTCCCGCACGCCGGGCCAGTTGTTAGGCCGGGCGGCTAGGCTGGTTGGATATTCTGGTTCATGTGAAAGAGGTTGGAGGGATCGTACTTGGCCTTGATCTGGGCGAGGCGCTCGTAGTTGCCGCGGTAGCTGGCCTTGATCCGCTCCTGGTCTTCTTCGTGCATGAAGTTGACGTAGGCGCCGCCGGAGGAGTCTGGGCGGAGTTCATCCCAGTAGCGGCGGACCCAGTCGCGATTAGCGTCGGTGTCGGCCGGGTCTGGGAACATGGCAGCGATAACGTGCGTGAAATTGGCGTCGCGGTAGCTCCAGGCGGTGTCTGTCTTGCCGACGCGATGGGCGGCGCCGTTGACGGGATATATGTGCATAGCCGACTGGAAGGTCGGGATGCTGGGGCCGTGCTTGGCGTGGCCGGCGATGAGCGGGTCGGTAAGGTCGTCGACGAAGTCAGCCTTCCAGTAGTGCTGGAGACCCTCGGGTACGAGGCCGTCGAAGGCGGTGTTCAGCGCGGGGAAGGGCATCTCGCCTGTGCCGTCCATGAGCGGCGGCCCGAACTCCCGCAGGGGTCGAGTCATCTCGTCGCCCTTCTCGACCGGGCCCGACCAGCAGCAGGCGATGGCGGCGACAGTCTTGTTCTGAAGCTCGGCAGGGAAGGGGTCGACCGGCGGGACGATGAGGTAGGCGAAGAAGGCGTTCATGTCGTCGGGCGCGCCCATGATGAAGTCGCGGAAGAGCTTCATGACTTCGGGGCCCTTTTCGACGTCGTAGAAGATGGGGCCGCCGTAGACGGTGTGGACTTCATGTGCCTGGAACTCGAACGAAGTGACGACGCCGAAGTTGCCGCCGCCGCCCCGTAGGGCCCAGAAGAGATCCTCGTTTTCGGTTGCGCTGGCGGTGACGCGGTTGCCGTCGGCGGTGACGACATCTGCGGAGATGAGGTTGTCGCAGGTGAGGCCGGCCTTGCGCGTAAGGTGACCGATGCCGCCGCCGAGAGAAAGGCCGCCGACGCCGGTGGTGGAGATGATCCCAGAGGGTACGGCGAGACCGTGCGCGTGGGCAGCGTGGTCGACGTCGCCCCAGGTGCAGCCGCCCTGGACGCGAACGGTCTTCGTGGCGGGATCAACGCGGATGCCCTTCATTGGCCGGAGGTCGATGACGACTCCGTCGTCGTTGACTGCGAATCCGTTGGGGTTGTGGCTGCCGCAGCGGATGCTGAGGTCGAGATCGTTCTCGCGGGCGAAGTTGACCGTGGCGGCGACATCCGCGTCGTCGACGCACTGGACGATGACGGCGGGCCGCTTGTCGATCTGGGCGTTGTAGACGCGGCGGGCGTCGTCGTAGCGTTGATCGCCGGGTGTGATGACGGCGCCGCGGACTGCCGCTTCGAGTTGCTCCGTGGATACTTGCTGTAGGGTCAAGGCGGTGTTTCCTTTCGGTCGTAGGCGATTAGGTTGTGGTGACACGGGACGGGAGCATTCTGGCAGCGGGGAACTGTCTGGCGGAACTTGATTTGGTGCAGTGGTCCACTATTGCGGACCTCTTCGACTAAGGGCTGGGGTGGGAAGGACGGGGGCTACGACATGTTCTGATTGAGGATGTCGCCCAAGGTGCGCCTGATGTCGGGCATACTCCCACAAGGCGCTAGGGGTTGGCAATTCTCAGTATACACAAACTGGAGCTTGCGTCCACTGGGGGTCAGGTACGGCCCCACAATCGTGACGGCAATCGCGTCAGGCGCATCCGCTGTGATAGGATGCTGCGAACACCCTGACTAGTGTGACCGATCAAGGAGAACCCTTCCATGCGCCTCAAGAACATCGCTATGCTTTTGGCCGTCTTCGCCCTTTCGCTGGCGCTGTTGGCGTGCAGTAGTAGTGACGACGGAGACGCCGGCGACAACGGCAACGGGGACCAGCCCACCGCGACTGCTGAACCGACAAGCGACGGAAACGGGGACGAGCCCACCACGACTGCCGAGCCGGCAGGCAACGGAGGCGGTGGGTTCGGGAGTGGCACGGGTACGCTGACGATTGGCGACGAGACATGGGAGATCACCGGGGTCGGATGCGTCTTCTCCGCAGAGGAAGCGGGCAACCCGGACTTCCCGTTCAACCTGGCAGGAATTGGCGAGTCTTCTACCGGCGTTCGCACTCAACTCAGCGTTGACATCTACGATCCTTCGGGGCAGGAGAGACTCGAAGGCGACGGCGTCACCCACAGCATCTCGTTTTACGACAGCGAGGACTTCGCGAACCCGTCTGTGAGCTGGGAGAGCATCGAAGCCACGGGCATTACTATCGATGGTAAGACGATCCACGGCGAAGGCGATTTCGACGACGGCACGACGGACGAGTTCGAGGAGGAGCCCGGCACGATGGAAGTGAGTTGCCCATAGGGTCCGCTCAGCGTCCCTCGCTGCGACGATGTCCCCACGTCAGATAAGCGCGAATTCGCAAACCTACGCTTCCCAAGCAGAGGGTCGCGGGTTCGATCCCCGTCTCCCGCTCCAGATACGACTTGGAACAGGAAGTTCTCGCCGATGGATCGTTTGTCGGGCAGCTGAGCCCTCTGCTTCCAGAGGCCCAAGCCTTGCCACCTACTGAAGCCGGAGCATGATTTGCCAGCCGATAAAGAGCAGCCTGGTGATGTCTCCCGCGAAAGAGATCGGGTTGCTGGGTCTGATTTCAACGTGACTCAGGAAGTCGAATTCGGAGTAGTGGACAGCGTTTCCGTTGCCAGCCGCTGAGTCCAGTAGCTTTCGGGATTCCACGTAAGGGACATACGGATCGCCTCGGTCCGTCATGATGAACAACTCGGTATGCAGGTTCGAGGCGTAGCTTGAAGGAGATATCTCGTGCAGCGCACCCATTCCCAGAGGCGACACGTCACTCCAGATCGCAAAGAGGCGATCAGCATCCTTCGCAAGATAAGCCTCGTAAATGTCGTGGCCTGCTGAAGAGAGTGCCGGGACATCAGTTCGCGCGTCTTCGTCCCGTCTCACCATGATGCGTGTAAGGATGTCGCGGTCCGTTGAGTTCGGTAGATACGAGATGAGGGAGCTAAAGACCATGCGGGCTGTATCTTCTCTTGGCTGCCATGGCGTCGATTCTCCGTCGTAGGAAATCGACTCGCTCACGACGGCCGTAATGACGTCCACGATATTGAAGTAGCTCCCTAACACCGCCACAAAGTCGATGTCCGTGCGAATTCGTTCGTCTGCCGCCGCCATCAGAGCGATACCGCCCCCCGCGGAGACACCGAAGATCCCTACTCGGTTCGGGTCGACGTACGGCTGGTCGTGCAACCACCGGAACGAGGCAACAACCTCGCGAGTATCCCTCCCGAACGCGCCCAACAGATCCTCGACCTCCTCGGGCCGGGCTCGTTCGTCGAACGGATAGTAAAGCTGAGGGACCATAACCACCGTGCCGGTCCGGGCGATGACGTTGCTGAGCCGGATCACAGCAGAGTGATCGCGAATCTTATCGGCCGCGCCGACGGCGAAGATGAAGGCGCCGTGTCTCGAACTTCCGGAGGGTCGATAGACATCGGCTACCACGCTACTTCCATCAGGGAGGTCGACGATGACCTCTTCCTTGATCGGCGCATCGGTGATCAGCTTGAGAGGTGTGATCGGCGCATCGATGAACAGCTCGGGCAGGATGATCACGGTTATGAGCGCCACTCGCGTCGGCTTCAGCGTCCAGAGACACGACCAGAACACCGCGACCGTAACGACGATGGCTACGACAAGCCAGTAACGTCGCAGCAGTTGCATCGGCGACCGGGTCTGGAGAGGCGCGCCAATGAGTTTACGCCTAGTCTTGAACGGTCCTCCCATCCGCTTGCGAATCTAGGTAACCTCCACCATGGCCGCCTAGCATGACTCGGCGCGACGTTGGGCACATGGCTAGTGCTAGGCATATTCGTACCGAGTTCTCTGTAGGGTGCGCGCACTCCGGCGGACCACGCCACCGCTAACCTGGCATTGGTGGCATGCTCCCTTAATCTGCTCAACTTAGCGATCGGGTGTGGAGCGGTGTTCCTTGACACGCCAACTCTGCCCGAGCCAGCTGTAAGAGCCTGGCAGCGCAGCCGCCGATCCTGACGTGTCGAGCAATGTCTACTGAGGAATCGTTACGAATGTACTCATGCTTTGCCATGCGCTGGCCCACCAGCGTGCCTGACACTGTTACGAAGTGATAGGAAGTGGCTGTCCGTTCCCGGCGGTGAGAGGGCTTGCCATGAGTAGCGAGTTGGTTGATGGCAGCTAGGCAGGAGGGAGGCTTTGGCAGATCCAACGCAGACAACTTCTGGGGTCAAGGCCGTCGGCAAGGAAGCGTCCTCTGGGGCATGATCCAAGTTGACTTTAGTCACGCGCCACAGCTATTCCCGCGAGGAGTTCCTCACCTGACGCCTCGCCGGTGTACCCAGTGAGCAACAGCCGCCGCTTTCCTGCCCTCCACCGGTCAGACGCCGCCGGCGCGTTCGCCGCCGCGGTGAGCGTCGCCAACACCTTCCAGCGCACGCTGATCCCGCGCAGCACCTCGGATCAGGCGATCGTCACCGGCGGCACGATGACCCTCACCTACCTCGCCGCCAGCCTGGCTCACGACGTCCTGGAAACGGTCCTGTCTCTGATGGTCTTCAGCGGCAGAAAGAAGGAGGTCGACGACGACCTGGTGAGAAGGATCTCGCTCACCGGGGATGCTTTCGGAGTCGTCAGTGGACTCTTCCTCCAGCGGCTGGCCCCCCAGGCACGCGACGAGCCGACCCGTAACGCGGCGGTCCGTACCGCGGGCTTCTTCCTGGCGGCGGGATCGGCCGCTGGCCTGGCGTCCGGCCTCACGGAGGAAGCGCAGCGGTCGATCAACGCCCGCCTGGGACACGAGCCGAAACTTGGTAGACTGCCCGTAGCCGTTCTCGGCGGGGTGTGTCTCGCGGCAGGCGTCAACCTCTGGCGTCGGCGCAAAGAAGCGGCCGCTGGCGTTGATTTCAGCGTCCCCGACGTCGCGGGGCCCAGGGCCATCGGCCTCGGCGCCGGCATCGGCGTCGGGCTGCTGGCGCTGATCCAGGGCAGCCAGTTCATGTCGCGAATGCTCGGGCGCGGCCTCGACAGGGCGCTGCCGGGCGACGAGAAGGTCTGGCGGCCTATGAGCGCACTGATCTCTCTGGGGGCGTTGTGCGCCCTCGGGTACGCTCTTTGGTACCGCACGACCACACGGATTGAGGAAGGCACGAGCAAGATGGAGGTGGCGTTCGACACGCCACCGGACTCCGCATTGGTCAGCGGGGGGCCGGGAAGCCACGTCACCTTTGAGAGCATGGGTAGAGAGGGCCGCCGTCATACTCGCACCGCTCTCCCCAGTTCAGTGATCGCGAATATCATGGGCGAACCGGCGAAGGAACCGATCCGGGTCTTCGTTGGGCTGGACAGCGCCCCTAGCCGGGAAGAACGGATCCGGCTCGCCATCCACGAGATGGAGCGGACCGGCGCCTTCGACCGCAGCCTGATAATCGTCGCTTCACCGACCGGCACCGGCTACGTCAACTACGTGGCAATCGAGAGCGCCGAGTACTTCACGCGGGGCGACTGTGCGACGGTCACCGTCCAGTACTCGAAGCGCCCCTCGCCGGTGTCCCTCGACCGCGTGTGGCTCGGACGCAAGCAGTTCCGGATGCTCCTCTCCGCGATCCGCAGGAAACTCTACCAGATGGCCCTCGACGAGCGGCCCAGGATCGTCGTATTCGGTGAGAGCCTGGGCGCTCACACGAGCCAGGACGCCTTCCTCGACGCCGGCACCCAGGGCCTCCAGGACGCCGGTGTTGACCGGGCTCTCTGGCTAGGTACTCCGGGCATCAGCAAATGGAAGCAGCAAGTGTGGCAGGGCCATCGCCTCGACGTCGAACCCGGCAGCATCGGTGAATTCGACAACTTCGGCGCGATAGAGGTGCTCGACGCCAAAGCACGAAAGAGTCTGCGCTACTTCCTGTTGACCCACGGCAACGACGGGGTCGGCCACTTTGCCCCTGAGCTCCTGATCCAGCGTCCGGACTGGCTTGGTGATCCGGAAGTGCGGCCTCCCGGCGTACCGAGGAGCCAGAAATGGATAACGCCGACCACCTTCATCCAGACCTTGATCGACATGAAGAATGCGATGGCCGTCGCGTCGCCCGGGGAGTTCGAAGCCAACGGGCACGACTACCGCGCCGACCTCGCCCGGTTCGTGCGCGAGGCCTTCGGGCTCGAGTGCACGGACGATCAGATGGAACGGGTAGAGGAATCCCTCCGCCGCTATGAGACGTTGCGGCAAGGATGGATGGCGGCCCACCCGGGGCTGGTCGAGGCCGAATCGGACACGCATCCTGAGGCGGGGTGAACGGACGATCGTCGGCCGCAGCTCGCTGCGTCGACTCACCTACGACGCAAGAGGCCGCGGCTGTCGCCTTCCTTGCCACCGTCAACGTCATCCTGAACCGTACCGTTCCCGCACCGCTTGCGGTGCCTGCTGCTCTCGTGGCGGCAGCGGCGGCAGTGCTGCTCGGAGTTCAGGCCGGCGCTGGCGTCCGTGAGCAGGGCCTGAGCTCTGAAGCCATCCCTCGCGGAACGCGCGCCGGGCTGGCGGCTGGTGTTCCAATCGCCCTGCTCGTCGGCTTGGGAGCGTTCCTCCCGCCTACCCGGCGCTTCTTCCGCGACGCCCGCGTAACCCGGGCGACTCCGGCGAAGACGGCTTATGAGCTCTTCGTTCGGATACCGTTCGCGACCGCCGCCAGCGAGGAGCTGATGTTCCGCTCGGCGCTCGAAGGCATCCTTGCCCGAAACCGGTCGCCGATGCGGGCCGCTCTGATCGGAGCGCCCCTGTTCGGCGCCTGGCACGTCCTTCCCGCTCTCGACCGCCTGCATTCGAATCCCGGGCTCAGCTCGGTTCACAAGGGCGGTATCGTGCGACGGGCGGTCGTTGTGGCGGGCTCGGTCGGCGTCACCGCGGCTGCGAGCCTCGTCCTCTCGTGGCTGCGACGACGCACGGGAAGCGTGGTCGCTCCGATCTTGGTCCACTACAGCATCAACGCCGCTGGGTTAGCCGGTGGATGGATCGCCTCCCGAGGGGATGCTGAAGTGATCCCGAGCAGAGCCACGTGAAGACTCTGTTGCTGCTCGTGCAGAAGACGTGGTACGAGTTTGGCGACGACAACGCCTCGCAGATGGCGGCGGCCATCACGTACTATGTGCTGTTCGCGGTGGTCCCGTTGATGATCTTCCTATTGTCAATCGCGACCGTCGCCCTTGACGAAGAGCGAGAAGACGATGTCACCACAGCCGTCGAGGACTATCTCAACATTGTGCCTGAAGACATCAATATCAGCTTGGCTGGCGACGCGAAGAGCTCAATTGGGACCGCGTATGGCGCCGACGCACTCGCTGCGATCGAGGCTGAACTGGAGGCCATGAACGCCGACGCGAATCGCGCGGACCGAACCGCGCTCGCTCAGCAGATCGAGGCTGGTGAAGCGGTCGAGGTTTCAGGATATGCGCTTCAGTCGGAGCAACTGACGGTGCAGTCTGAAAGCGTAGTCGGAGAAGCGATCGACAGAATTTCGGGCGCGAGTGGGGCGCTCGGGGTGATCGGCTTCATAGTAACGGCGTTCAGCGCCTCTATCGCGTTCACGGCCATCCGGCGGTCATTGAACTTCGTTTGGGGCGCCCCGCACCGTCCGTTTGTGCAGCAGCGGCTGATGGAGCTGTCGATGCTGTTCGGCGTGATCGCGCTGTTTGGCGCTTCGATTGCGGCCACGACGATCGTCCAGCTACTTGTTGGGGCAAGCGAGAGCTCTCAGAACCCGCTGTCTGGAGTGAGCAGCATCTTCTGGTTCGCGACCGGCTTCCTACTCCCGTGGGCGCTCACGTTTATACTCGTGCTATTGGCGTACTGGCTCGTGCCAAACGCGAAGAGCTCGTTCTTCGACGTCTGGTTCGCTGCAGTACTGGCCTCACTAGCAATCGAAGTCCTGAAATTTGGGTACGCGATCTACGTTACGAACTTCAGCAGCTACGGTGCTGTCTACGGAGCGCTAGGTGGCATGCTGCTGTTCATGTTCTTCGTCTGGATCTCGTCGTACATCTTCCTGATGGGTGCGGAGCTTGCGTCCGAGTATCCCAAGGTCATGCGGGGTGACTACGCCGACAAGAGTTCCCCACCGACTGGCCGAATCAGCTTGAGAGACACGGCGGTTCGCGTCATCAAAGGCTTCTTCCTAGCCGGGGGCGACAAGTAGCTTCGTTTCGGCCATCTCTCCTGTCACTAGTAATGAGTAGAACAGTACTTAGTCCTCGTCCTGCCTACCGTCTCCAGAGCAAGTCATACTAGTCGTTACAGTGCTGGCACAGCTTGCCCACGGAGGCTCCATGGCAGATGCCGAAGTGAGACCAGTTGGCGCCAAGACACGGCGCCTTTTCTCTACAGCGCTTAGTGCGTCGGATCGCGGTTCTACGTTCGCCTACGAATCTAGGAGCAGCCACCTGCAGAAGACGGTAGCGAGATAGCTGATGTCGTGGAAGCTCGCAGCCGGAATCGCCGTCGCGATACTAGGCCTCGCTGCGCTAGCCGTGCTTATGATTGCGCTCACCGACAACGCGCTTGGCCTTCTCAGAGACCCGGAGAGCGCAGTCGGTGCGTACGTGGTGGTGTTTCTCCTGGTGTTCGGCGATGCCGTGATTGCGGTGCTGCCGGGCGAGACGACGGTGAATGTCGCGGCCGTGTTGGCGAGCCAGGGCGACCTTGACCTCCTTCCCATCATCCTGGCCGCTGGGCTTGGCGCGACGCTTGGTGACAACACTCTCTACTGGATAGCGCGTTCCACACCGTGGCTACGGAATCGGGCCGCGGAACTACAGAACGACGAGCGGGTGGAAAAGGGTGTCAGTCTGCTCGGAAGACGCGCCCCGCTTCTAATCATGTTCTGCCGATTCCTCCCGTTCGTCCGCTGGGCGGTCACAGTCTCAATGGGCGCGATCCGGATGCCCTGGAGCCGTTACCTACTGTTCTCCGCCCTTGGCGACTCGGCCTGGGCAGTGTACACGGTCCTCATCGCCTACGTCATCGGATCTGCCCTTGAGGAGTACCCGATCGCCTCGATGGTGATCGCTGGCGTGAGCTCCGGCGTGCTGGTCTCTCTTGTCTACATGCTGGAATCGCGGTCGCGCAATGGGGAGCAGCCTTCGGATGCGCAGTCAGATCAATAGCTCAAACCGCAGGAACAAGGGCTCTCGGCTAGCAGCACCTGGCGCCTGGGTGTGCCCGCAGGGCGCCACCGACGACATAGGGACGTTCTTCACGCCAGGTCTTCGATGTCACCATTCAGCGCTCAAGAGTAACGAGAATTCATTACGAATCTACCTAGTCTCTGCAATGCTCGGTCTGTTGCCGCCTGAGATACTCAATCTGACCCCGCCGCCGTCAACCATGCAGTTTAGCTAGGAGGCAGAATATGCGCTTCATCATTGGTCTGATTCTTGGCGTATCGCTGGGCGCAAGTCTTGGCTTGCTGGGTGCCCCGCAGCGCGGTAGCGAGACCATTCGGATCATACGCGAGCGGATTCAACCGCGAGACGAAACGGACCCAGCAGACGACCCAGTCGAGGACGACCTGGCCGGCGCCTAACGCACGCTCGCTGGCAGGACGATAACCGACACCATGATACTGATCCTGGTTTTCATCTTTGGGGTCTTGGCCGCCCTCTCCGGGGCGTTCGGCTTTCTCTTTGCAGCGGCCGCTCTGGCTGTGCTCGCGAGGTGGGCTTCCTCTCTCTTCTTCCTGGCCTTCGCTGTCTTCTTCGTGCTGTGGCTGCTGTAACAGTACCGCACTCTCTCCGAAGTATGACCATTCGGCCACTCCAGAAAGGCGTTTCCGGGCGGCCATGATTCGCCAGTAGCTTCAACCAGGGAGAGAAAAATGAAAGAACACCAAATGCTGCTGAGCCGGACTGGGGCCCTGACACCTCAGGGAGCTAGCCGACCGACCGGGCGCTTCATCACGCGCGTTCCGGTGGTGATAGTTGCCGCCATCGCCGGACTTCTGTTCCTGTCGATCGCGGCGAGCGCCTGTGTCGGAGACGGCAGCCAGCTTCCCGGCCAAACATCGGAAGCCGACCCTCCGGGCGACGGCGAGCAACCCGATCCTGCCTCCGACCCCGAACCTGACCCGGAACCCGACCCTGACCCGGAGCCTGACCCGGAGCCTGAGCCTGACCCGGAGCCTGAGCCTGACCCGGAGCCTGGGCCCGATCTCGATCCCCAACCTGATCCTAACCCTGAGCCGGATCCCGGCCCCGGCTCTTCGAATCAGTTCGAGCTCGACGGCGATGATGACTCGGCGGTGTGGATCTGGGCGATCGTTGGCGGCGCCGTAGTGCTCGCGATCGCCGGCCTGTTTGCTTTGATCCGGCGGGGCGGCGGCTCTTCCGGCCCGACGCCGGCGGCCCGATGGCAGACCACCACGCTAACGGCCTATGGCCAGTGTGTCGCCCTCCACGACTCGATGAGCGCTGATGTGGCCGCCGGTGGCCCTCCCGGCGTGTCGACGCCTGAATCCCGGGCGCGCTGGGTCAGCAGCGAAAGGCGAACAACCGACCTGACCGCTGAGCTCAACGCACTTGCGGCGAGCGCGCCCGGAGAGGAGTCGGCGTTGGCAGTACGCGATCTGCTGATGGCCCTGGCTGGGCTACGATCCGCGGTACAGGCGCACACTTCCGTGCTGGGGAGCGGAGACGGTTCGCCGACCGACGCCGATGTCCAGGGATCCGAGTCTTTGGTGCATCAGCGGCTGGCCGAGTTCGACGGAGCGACGAAAGCGTTCCGCGAGCTTATCTAGCAGCCCCAGCGAACGCATGGTAGTGGGCCCAGCGACCGATCGGACTGGTCATGCGGCGCCGAGGGCGCCACGGATAAAGGAGGACAACTCAAGCGCGGAGCGCCGGTCTCGGCGTTCACCCCTGAGACTGGGTGGTGTCGCTTGGCGGAGTGGGGGTAATCGTGCTCACTTGGCAGTCACGGGCAACGTTTCCTCAGAGCAGGGTCCTTCGGACGCGGCGTTTGCGATCAAGCTCTTCGGAGAGGCCTGTCTAAGTGGTAGCGCCCTGTTCCTGCGTGCGCTCCTTCTTGGCGGGCTCCTCGCGCTCCTTCTTGACGAGCTCTTCGTAATGATTCGCGACTTGAGCCGAATAGAAGACGGCCGGCGCCATGAAGATGACGAAGGCGCCACCGATGACGATCATGAAGGCGCCCATCCCGACCACGAGATCCGAGATCCTGAAGCCCATTACGGCCAGGTTTAGGCTGGTCCGGAGCTGGACCGCCCGGAACGCTGTCTCGCGGTTAGGATCGTCGCGATCGAGCTCAGCGTACGTCCTACCGCCAGTGATTTCGAGGTAGTGCACCTCGATCACGTCGGCCTCTGCCTTGGCCGTGGCCGCATCGTGGACGAGCACATTTGGTATGGCAGCGTCCTCTGAGGTGATGATGTTCTCGCTGACGATCGCATCCTCGACCTCGTCTTTAGCGCTGCTGCCTTCAGTCACCATGTAGATTCCGGCCCCGATGAAGACGAATCCGAGAATCATCGGCGCGATCCAGATGTAGTGCCTGGCTATACTCACGAGCTTCATCTCTTAAGTCCCTTCTGCTACAGTCCCTCCAGCCATGGTTTCGCTGCAGCCCCGGACCGTGAAACCACGGAACATCCGCTCAACTGGAAGGCTCGCCGACCGGCTGTCTGCGCCGTGGGTGCGTTGGGCATGCACGGACACGATGCCAGATCGGGAGGCGTCACCACACGCCAACACTAGGTATTTCCATACTTATTTCTAGGCAGTGATCCGGCGAGGCGATTTCCATTGAGCCGTTCACACCCAAGCCGACGCGTGGGCAGCCGGAGGTCGATCTCCTGCATAGGATCACCAACCCCATCTGATCAAGACTACTCTCGACGAGAAGTACTTAATGCTAGGCTGTTCAGGGATCGCGGAGTTTGGGACGATTGATAGCCACTCCTCAGCTTATTCAGCAAGAGGCGCGTATATGGTGCGGAACATGTTCTTCGTTGCGACGGGAATCGCTCGGGTGATAGGGCTTCTGTTCGTCATCCTCTTTCCCGTCATCCTGGCGATAGCCTTCTTTATCCTTCGATCGGAGCTTTAGCGGCTACGGTTGATGTCTGTTAACACATATATTGCTATTTCACCTGCCAATCATGCAATAATGGCCAACCGGGGCGGGCCACCTCCGGTTTCATGCTGCCACTGGGCGTGTGCCGGTACAGGTGACTTAAGAGCCGAGCTTTAGGGAGTTAACATCATGTGGAATCGCATTAGCGGCAACGGCGGATCAAAGGCCGCCGATCGAGGACTGAAGGTGGTCAATGACCTGACGGCCGTCGTGCTCGCTACGCTGTCCGACCACGTTGCCATAGCCGATGCGGACGGCAATATCATCGCGGTCAACGAGGCATGGAAGAGCTTCGACTGCGAATGCGGCGCCGCTGGCCTTCAGCGCTCGGGCATAGGGTCGAACTACCTCGAAATCTGCGACGCGGCCGAGCGAGCCGGCGCGGGCGGTGTCGAGGGAGCAGCCCTCGGCCTGCGGGCGGTGCTCGAGGGATCGAGGCCGCATTTCTCGCTAGCCTACCTCTGTCACGAAGGATCGGGGCGGCGGTGGTTCCGGATGTCGGCAACGCCGATTGGGTCGCCACCGGATGGGGTGATGCTCTCTCACACGAGCGTGGGAAAGCCCGCGCCGGTCGGGGAAGCGGCGCTAACCGCAACGACCGCTCCAGCGGAGACCGGCGAGCCCCTTCTTGGTGTCTTAACCGAGAACCTGGCGAAGACGATTGGAGCGCGCTTCGCGTTCCTGTCGGAGGTGGTTGACCAAAGGGCCGGAAGGGTTCGCCTCATTGCGCTCTGGAGCGGCGAGGGGTTCGAGGAAAGCTTCGAGTACGACGTGGATGGCACCCCGTGCCGGGGAGTATTGAACGGAGGTCTCTGCCTGTACCCCGCGAACGTCCAGGAATCTTTCCCGGATGACGTCTGGCTCAAGGAGATCGCTGCGGAATGCTATCTGGCAGTCCCCATGTTTGGTTCCACCGGAGAGGTCATCGGGCATGTGGGCGTTGTTCACGACCAGACTCTCGACAACCTCGCTCTCGCCGAGCAAGTGCTGCGGGCTGTCGGGGCGCAGGCCGCGATAGAGTTGGATCGCATGCAAGTGGTCAGGGCTCTACAGAAAAGCCAGAGGACCTCACGGGTGCTCCTGAACGCGCCTCAGGACTCAGCCATGTTGCTGGAACCCGACGGGACGATCTCCGACCTCAACGAAGCGGCTGCCCTCAGGCTGAGAGAGCGTGGAAGAGGCTGTGGGCAAGAACGTATTCGACCTGTTCCCGCCGGAGCTGGCGGCGACGAGAAGGGCCGCGATCGACGAGGTCTTAACCTCCCGCAAGCCACTGCGGATGGAAGACGAGCGGGCCGGCATGCACTTTGAGAGTTACGTCTGGCCCGTGATGGATCCGCAGGGAGAGGTCGAGAGCGTGGCCATCTTCGTCAGCAATGTCACGGCCCGAAAGGTTGCCGAGGACCAACTTCGTCGGAGTGAGGAGACGATCAGGTCGCTTGTTGAATCCGCAAACGAAGGGATCGTGAGTGTGAACAACGATGGCCGCATCGAGCTGGCGAACCCCGCGGCTGAGAAGATGTTCGGTTACGGCAAGGGCGAGCTGGATGGACAGCCGATCGAGAGTCTCGTGCCGGAGCGCCATCGAGACCAACACGTTGGCCATCGGACGGGCTACATCTCCGACCCTGAGCCAAGGCCGATTGGCATAGGAATGGATCTGGTCGGCCGGCGGAAAGATGGTACAGAGTTTCCTCTGGAGATAAGTCTGAGCCCAGTAGAAGGGTCGGATCGCAAACAGATCATGGCCATGATCTCCGACATCACCGAGCGCAAGCAAGCCGAGAACTCGCTGCGTGAGAGCGAGGAAAAGGTGGCGCAAAGCGAGCGGCGGATGCGGCAGGTGACCGAGCACATCACCGAGATGGTCTGGCTTAGTGACCCCGACGCGGGCGAACTCCTGTACGTGAACCCAGCTTACGAGGAGGTATGGGGTCGCAGCTGCCAGAGCCTCTACGACGACCCACGGTCGTGGCTGAAAGCCGTCCACCCGGATGACCTGGAGCGTGTGAAGGCCGGGTTCGGCCAGCCGGAAGAAATGTTTGAGCAAGAGTACCGGATAATGCGTCCAGACGGGTCCGTGCGCTGGATCTGGGACCGCAGCTTTCCTATCGCCGCGAATCCGGATGGCCGATCAGTCAAGGCGGGGATCTCCATCGACGTTACGGACCGAAAGCTTGCGGACGAGGCCCTTAACAAGAGCGCAGAGAGGAACGCAGCTCTGATAGCCACAATCCCGGACATGATGTTCACGCTTGACAAGCATGGCGTCTACCTTGATTTCGTGCCCACACAGGGGCAGGAGCCCTATGTCCCAGCAGACCACTTTCTCGGCAAGACGGTGGTTGAGGTGATGCCAGCAACTCTTGCTCAAGACACGATGCAGGCAGTCGAACTCGCGCTGACGACCGGGCGCCAGCAGGAGCTCGCGTACGAGATGGATCTGGACGATGGGAAGCACGAGTACCAAGCCCGGATCATCAAGTCGAAGGACGACGAAGCTCTCGCTATCGTGCGCGATGTGACAGCAGTGAAGCGCCTGGAACGAGAAGAACGGCTTCGCAGGGAACGTGACGAGCTAGAAGGCACAGTCGAGAAGGAAATGCTCGGCAAGAACCCATACGGGCTCACCTTCCGTGAGTTCACGGTCTTGCACCTGGCGGCTGACGGCGAAGCCGACAAGGCGATAGCGGATCAGTTGGGAATCAGCACGTTCACAGTCAGCAAGCACGTCGCCAATATCCTCGGTAAGATGGCCGCCGCTTCTCGCACAGAGGCCTGCGTCCGCGCTCTGCGGGAGGGGCTGCTGACCTAGCCGTCCGCGGCGTGGCACACGGCAAGTGCCGCCTCTCCCCTGCCCTCCAAGCCTGCCAGTCACTAAGATTCGGTAGGAATCTACTTAGGTTTCCCCATGCGTGGCCGTGCTCGGCACCAAGATACTTGTGCCAGACAAGAGAAGTGAGGTCTGACAGAAGGAGCGTCGATCATGAACCAAGCAGCAAGTCCAATTAGCGTCTTCGCAGCTTTCTACACCAACGAGACACAGGCGGCTGAGGTGCTGACTCGGCTGAAGAAGATGGACGAGGACGGGACCATCAACATCATTGACGCTGCGGTGATGGTCAAGGCTGAGGACGGCCGCAAGGTGAAGATCAAAGAGACCGCCGAACTCACCGCCAGGAAGGGCGGCGCGCGGGGCGCTCTCGTGGGCGGCCTGGTGGGGGTCATCTTCCCGCCGTCGATCCTGGCCATGGGCGCCGTCGGCGCCGCCGCCGGCGCCGCCTTGGGGCACTTCACAGATAAGGGATTCAACAATAATCTCCTCAAAGAGATTGGCGAGAACCTTCCGCCGGGGGGCTCGTGCATCGTCGCCGCGGTCGAAGAGACGTGGGTCACCCAGCTATCAACCGCGCTTGAGGGCTACTTCGACCTCGCCCGATACGCCCTTGACGCGGAGGCGGCCACGAGACTGAGCGCGGACCTCGAAGCATAGTGCGGCCGCCATCTCCGGTCTTGGCTCCGGATCCTCCGCTGGAGCAGGACACGCCCGGAACCAGGCGGTCGCACAGGCATGCGCGCACCGGAGGTTAGCGCGTCGGGCTTGTCCGCAGACGTGAAACAAGGACGTAACGAAGAATCATTAGGAACCTACCTAGGTTTCGGCATGTGCCGGCCCGCGCACGGGACGACACTGGTTATGCGAGGCTCAGGAAAGTCTGGGCCCGCGTTCGAAAGGAGCACCGAAAATGGTAGACCCAGTATTTCTTTCCACCTTCTATGACGTCCTCTGGGCGACGATCATCGTGATGTTTGTCTTCATACCCCTCATTTTGATGTGGACCTTCGCCCTGGTCGATCTCTTCGTGAGGCGCGACATACGGTGGCGGAAGGTCATGTGGCTCCTCCTCATTGTCTTCATACCGCTGTTTGGGCCGCTGATTTACCTGCTCGTCCGACCCGATGAGGCCAACGTCCCGTACCAGGAAGCCGCCTAGGGACGGGACCGGCGAGAGGGCGCAGCCCAGGCAAGGCACGGCCGCTGTCGGACTGACTCGGCCCGGCGTGCTCTATGCCGATCTCCAGGTCGCTCGGATATTGAAGGGGAAGACGTGCGCGCACTAATCGCATCGATACTCGAGCGAC
>Ga0255051_10000272_pt1 | contig 19391 bp, 15 predicted proteins | sample JV7_2_9_MG_FD_181719 | JGI IMG/M metagenome (GOLD analysis project Ga0255051, IMG submission 181719) | Seawater microbial communities from Jervis Inlet, British Columbia, Canada - JV7_2_9 | ecosystem: Environmental > Aquatic > Marine > Inlet | place: Canada: British Columbia | collected 2016-10-06
GCTGCACGGACATTCTGGAAGCGATACAGGTCGAGAAAGACTTCCCGGGGAATCTCCGGAACGTCCTCAAGCACCAGGTTGCCATCGTTTAGCGTTCGGTTCTCAACCTCGCCGAACGCAATTGAGCTCACCAGTAGCAGCGCGCCCATGCGCACGAATCGTAGCGGCGAATTTTTCCTGATCTGTGCAATATGCATTGATTTAATCCCTTTGAACTAGAGGTGCGGTTTCCAAATCACGAAGTCTGTGGGCACTATACGGTGTCACGTCATTTTGCGGAAACCCGGGTATGTCTTCGGTTAGTGAATCCCTGCGCATCGATCGATGGTTATTTTATTGCCGTTTTTTCAAGACCCGGGTTCTTGCGACCGCCGCGGTGACTGGCGGGCACGTGAAGCTTAATGGCGAACGAACGACACCCGGGTCTCGCGTTAAACGCGGCGACCGTGTCGATTTGATTCGTGAGCGCCTGCCTTACTCGCTGGAGGTGATCGAAATTCCAGCTCGGCGTGGTCCGGCTGTGGAGGCACGGAACTGTTTTGTCGAAGACGAAGATACCGTCGAGCAAAGAGCTGCTCTGGTCGCAACGCTAAAGCAAGATCGAATGTTGATGCCGAAAACCGACGGACGACCGGACAAGCACACGCGACGCAAGCTGCGGGATCGGAGTCGGAATTAATACCGGCGGAGGTCGCGGCTTTATGCCCATATGGGTGCTGGGGCCGCTCCTACGGGGTGATTTTTACTACCGTTCGGCCCGTGACGGTACCGTCAATGTACGCCTGAAACGCATCGGGTAACTCATCGAATGAGATCGTCCGATTACCGATCGTGTTCAGGTGTTGTGGCTTGAGGTCGTCGCCAATCCTCGCCCAGACCGCACGGCGCAAGTGGCTCGGCGTGTCGACGGAATTGATGCCCAGCAAGCAAACCGCTCGCAATATGAAAGGCAGAACCGTGGTGTTCAGCGCTGCGCTCGCAGCCAGGCCGATGCTGGCGATATTGCCACCGTAGTCGACAGTCCTGGTCAACCAGGTCAGGTAGTCACCACCGAGATTATCGATGGCGCCACCCCACTCGGCTTTTTCCATCGGACGCTTGCCGAGATCGATCTGGTCGCGCAGCAAGACCCGGCTTGCGCCGATTTCGCGAAGATAGGCCTCTTCCGCCGCTTTACCGGTCACGGCTATGGCCTCATAGCCAAGCCCGGCGAGCATGTCGATCGCAACGCTACCTACGCCGCCGGTCGCACCCGTAACAACAATGGGGCCCCGGTCCGGCGACTGCCCGTTCTGCTCCATCCGATGAATGGCGAGTGCCGCGGTGTAACCGGCCGTGCCTATTTGCATCGCCTCGACGGCTGACATGCCCTCAGGAATGGCAACGAGACTTTTGCTGTCAATACGAGCGTATTCGGAATAACCACCGTCGACCGTCTCGCTCAAACCGCAACCATTCACAAGCACTTCGGTGCCTGGCTGGAACTCTTCGTCTTCGGAGCTAACAACAACACCCGCCAGATCGATGCCACCGTTAAGTGGATATCGCCTGAGTATTCTTGCCGTGCCAGTAGCCGCGAGTGCGTCCTTGTAGTTAATCGTCGAATGACTAACCCTGACAACGACGTTGCCCTCGGTCAGGTCGTCGACGCTGAGCTCCTGAAAGCCGGCAATAATATCGCCGTTTTCTTCATTGATTCGGTAGGCACGAAACTTATCCATTACAAGCCCTGTTTCTTCAGTCGTTGAAGCCAGGAAACCAGCCCCTTGGCATTGAGCTCAATATCAATCTCGAGAATGGCCTGCAGCGTATCTTCGTCGCCCTTGAAGCCGTGTGCTCGAGCACGTCCCTTCAAGTATTCCGACATGGCTGGCCGTATGCCGGCCAGTGGATCATCGGCATCCTTGTTCGCCAGCGCGATTTCCGTGTGCGCATCGATACCAGCATGCATGTCCGCTGCCAGTCGATCCAGGTCGCGCACACGACTGTAATGTGTCAGATACAACTGCAGGGGATTGCAGCCCATGATGCGATCGACCGACGCATGGGCAGTATCCGGATCGAAGTGCGTGGGTGTTGTCGTCGGAAAGATGAGCGCACCTGCCGCGGTATCCAGTTCGCGATAGGAAATGCCAAAGCTGTCACCCGTGAAGACGCCTCGTGATGCCGGGTCATTCAGGCAGTAGTGATGCAGCGCATGGCCTTGTGTGTACAGCGCCTGCATCTGGCGACCGTTGAGATCGAACCATTGCTCGTCGTCAGGAGCAACGCATCGCGACGCCTCAATCGGCTGGATGTCGCCGTACATTCGCCGCGTGTCTTCGACGCCGTATACCGTCTCTGTGCCGGCAATTAATCTCGTCGGGTCGATCATGTGAGCGATACCCCGCGGATGAACAACGCAAAGCGCGTTCGGCAGCTTCTGCATCAAAAGGCCTGCGCCACCTGCGTGGTCGAGATGAATATGGGTCAGGAAAACATAGTCGACCTCCGCAACATCGAGATTCTGTTGATGCAACGCATCGATGAGCAGCGGAACACTGTTGTTTGTTCCGGTATCGACGAACGCGGCGCGGCCGCCCTCAACGATCAGGTGACTCGCATCCTGCAGGGGTCGCTCATACTCCGTATCGATGGCCGTAATGCCATCGTTTAGCCGGGTCGTTTGGGCGTGGTGAGCAGGCAATCTTTACTCGGGCCTGGTCGTTTCGAGGCCCTCGAGGCTCGCGAAATACTTTGCGATAACCTCGACGTCGTCTTCTGCAATCAAACCAGCCTGGACGCTCATCACAGGATCGGTGCGAGTGCCATCGCGATAAGCGGTCAACGCTCGCACCAGGTAATCTTCGTGCTGACCCGCCAGCGTTGGCCACATGGCATTGACACTTACGCCGTTGTTGCCGTGACAAGCCGTGCACGCCTGCGCCTTGTCGAAGGAGACCTCTTTCGAGCCGCCGGCCGCAACAGTGTCACCACCGATGCTGGCAAGGTAAGCGGCAACATTCTCGATATCCTGATCCGACAGGCTGGACGCCTGTCCGGTCATCGTCGGATGCTGGCGCGTATTTGCGCGGTAGCCTTTCAGGGCAACAACGATGTAGGCCGCCTTCTGGCCACCCAGCTTCGGCACACGGTACGACGGGTACGCATTGCGATAGCCATCAATGCCATGGCAACCAAGGCAGGAGTATGCGAGCCCCCTTCCGGCCTCTAAATCGACTTCAGCGAGTGCGGGCTGCGCGAAAATAGCAGTAGCGATAAGCAGTGTCGCGGCAGTCGCCACGATTTTAAGGTTCGTAATCATTTGTTTTTTCATCAGTTTCTTGGCCCGCGGCTCACGCCAAGCGTCGTGTGAGGCGGCTATGTTAGTGACACTCGGCGCGGATTTCTAGCCATTGGGTGCAGTATCTCGTCACTTGCATGCTAGCATCCTCGCGATCTAACACTTCGTTTGGGGGTTCCCGGTGAAAAAAAGCGTTCTTGCACTGATATTGCTCGCTGTACTCATAATTATTGTTTCGCCCGGCATCGTCGGTAAATTCGCCGAGAATACCGTCGGCGAAAACCTGAACTGGGCGGCCCAGGAGAGTGGCGAGCTTGTCGTCACCTCGGAAGGCTTTGATCGTGGCTGGTTCTCGTCAGAAGGTCAGCATCGAGTTGAGATTGCTAACGGCAGCCTCCGGACGGCGATGACAACCGCTGCTGGCGGCGGGATCGACACCGAGCTGCCCGTGCTACTCATAAACACACATATAGACCACGGCCTGATTCCTGTTTCCTCTTTGAGTCGTGAAGAGGGCTCGTTAGCCCCCGGACTCGGCAGTGCCATATCAACCGTTGCTATCGAAGTTGGCGACGGTGAGCAGATCGATCTGCCGGGCGCCATTTACAGCAAGATCGGCCTCACGGGCGATCTGGATTCGCACTACGTCGTTGAGGCCGGCTCGAAGATGGTCGACGGTGGTGAGGTTACCTGGCAATCGTCCAGCATCAATATCACGTCCAACCCCAAGGCGGCCAGCATCAGGTTCGAGGGTGATGTTGGTGCCATGACCTTCGGTAATAATCAGCAAACCGTCTCTATTGATGGCCTGAACTTCGTCGGTCAGCAGGCGCCCTCGTCATACGGTTTCAATGTGGGCAGCGTCGAGCTCGAGGTGGGCACCATGACCACTGATGCAGGCGGAGTGCCTGCCGGTGGCTTGCAGGGGCTGAGCATCAACGCCTCTTCATCTGTTGACGGCAGCGTTGCTGCCGCGGCAATGCGAATGGAGATGAGCGGTCAGACCATCCCGGGCTTCGGCGATATGTCGATCATCGCGGACATTGGTTTTTCAGGCCTTGACGCCACCGCGCTTGGCGCCGTGACCCAAAAACTCGACGGCCTCGGAAACGCGCTGGATCCTGATCGCATCATGATGGCCGCGCAGGAAGAGTTTAAAGACCTGTTTGCCGCAGGACTTGGCATCAGTGTGCCGCAGCTCGATGTTGATTTGCCGATGGGTACCATCGAAATGAAAATGACGATTGACGTTCCCCAGTCTGACCGCGCAGCATTCGAATGGTCAACGCTCTTACTCGACACCGTTGCGTCGCTTGATGTCCGGGTTCCGGAGGCTTTAGTGCAACTTGCTTCCTCAATGAACCCACAAACCGGGGCGATCATTGGTATGGGGTACCTGAAGAAGGAAGGTGATGTCTACATCATGGACGCCGACCTCAAGCAGGGCTTGCTGACGATTAACGGCGCACCGATTCCGATCCCGCTGGGTGCATTCCAGTAGGAGGACGATCGTTATACGCCCGGACCTTTCTCGAGCGATGGATAATAGTTATGAAAAACCTGGCTTTGCTCTTGGTATTCGCCCTGACCGCCTGTTCGAGCAAGGAAGAGGCCACACCCGCACCCGATGTAGAAAAGCGACCCGTGACGCTTGAGCTGCACGGCGACAGCCGCGTGGACGATTACTACTGGCTACGCGAGCGCGAAAACCCCGAGGTGATTTCCTACCTTGAGGCAGAAAACGCTTACACCGAAGAAGCGCTCGGTCCTTTTGCCGGCTTGCAGGGCGTTTTGTATGAAGAAATGAAGTCCCGCATCAAACAGGATGACGAGTCGGCGCCCTATCGACTCGGTGACTATTTCTACTACGTCCGCTTCGAAGAGGGCGACGAGTACCCGATCTATGCTCGTAAAAAGGGGTCACTTGACGCGCCAGAACACATCATTCTCGATGTAAACAAGCTGGCCGCCGACGCAGATTACTTCTCTGTCCGCGGCTTCTCTGTAAGCCCGGACGGCAATACGGCCGCCTACGGCGTGGATACAGCGGGACGCCGATTTTATGACTTGTACTTCCTGGACATCGCGTCCGGTGAATTACTGTCCGACAAGATTGAAGACACAACCAGTAATTTCGACTGGGCTAACGACAACCAGACCATCCTCTACAGCAAACAACACCCGGAGACGTTGCGCTCCTACCGGGTCTTACGCCATCGTCTCGGTGAGACCGAGGACCCCCTGGTTTACGAAGAGCCGGATGAAGAAAACTACCTGTCGGTAACGAAGTCTCTGTCGAATTCTTTTTTCTATCTCGTCAGCGGACAGACCGTTTCAACCGAAGTGCGTTATGTATCCGCAGACTCGCCGGAAGATCCACCGAAGGTCTTCCTGCCCCGGGAAGAGGGCCACGAGTATTTCGTCACTGACGGTGCCGACCGCTTTTACGTCAAGACGAATGACGGCGCGAAGAACTTCAAGTTGATGGAAGCACCACTGGATGACACGTCCAAAGAGGTATGGACGGAGGTTGTCGGACACAGAGACAGCGCCCTGCTGGACGATATTGATGTCTTCAAAGATTACCTCGTTGTTACGATTGTCGAAGACGGACTGACACAGATGGAAATCACGGACCGTCGTACGGGCGGGACCCACCGAATGGCTTTTGACGAGGCGGTTTACACTGCCTATTCAAACGGCAATCACGAATTCGATACGGGCTCGTTGCGCTACACCTACGAATCGTTGACGACGCCTGAATCAACTTATGACTACGGCCTCCCCACCAAGGCGCACAGCTTGATCAAGGAGCGTAGTGTTGTCGGCGAGTTCGATCGCGACGATTACCAGACAGAGCGCCTGTTCGCGACCGCCCGGGATGGGACCCGCGTGCCCGTCTCGATTGTCTACCGTATAGGCATGGAAAAGAACGGCGAAAACCCGTTACTGCAATACGCCTACGGCTCGTACGGTTACAGCACGCCTCCCTACTTCAACTCCGACAGGCTGAGCCTGCTTGACCGCGGCTTTGTGTATGCCATTGCTCACATTCGCGGTGGCTCGGAAATGGGCCGTGAGTGGTACTTCGAAGGCAGGCAGCTCAAGAAGAAGAACACGTTCACTGACTTTATCGATGTTTCGAAATTCCTGATCGAAGAAGGCTATACGTCGCCCGAGCATCTCTACGCACTCGGTGGTAGTGCGGGCGGTCTACTGATGGGTGCTGTCCTCAACATGGCACCAGAGCTTTACAACGGAGTCATCGCGGCTGTGCCGTTTGTCGATGTTGTGACGACGATGCTGGACGAGGACATTCCACTAACCTCTGGCGAGTGGGATGAATGGGGAAATCCTAATGAAAAGGAATTCTACGATTACATGTTGTCCTATTCGCCCTACGACAACGTCACGGCAATGGACTACCCAAACATCATGGTGACGACAGGGCTGCATGATTCGCAGGTGCAGTACTGGGAGCCGGCGAAATGGGTCGCGAAGCTTCGCGAGCACAAGACCGACAACAACATGCTGGTCCTGAAAACGAATATGTCGGCTGGCCACAGCGGCAAGACCGGCCGCTTCCGCCGCATCGAGGACACGTCGCTCTATTACTCGTTTTTTGTCGGGCTTGAGGGCATTCGCGAGTAAGACAGCTCGACCTCGTCTGCTCGGTGACACGCAACGCGCGACCCTCCGACCGACCGCAAGCTCGGTCGGTCCTGACTGCAGTCGTTCTCGGCAAATTCGCAGCGCGGGTGGAACACGCAACCACTCGGCGGGGACAGCGGCGACGGTATTTCACCCATTAGTGGCGCCGCAATGGGTGCTACTAGCGGGTCGGGGACCGGCGACGCATCGAGCAGCGCTCTCGTATACGGATGCCGTGGACTGGAGAACAGATCACTGGTCTCGGCGACCTCAATGAGCCGACCGAGGTACATCACCGCAACGCGATGACCCATTGAACGGACAACCGCGAGATCATGAGATATGAAGATTGTCGAGAGGCCTGACTCACGCTGTAACTCTCTGAGTAAATCCAGCACCTGCTCACGAACGGAGCCATCCAGCGCCGCGACCGCTTCATCGCAGATCAGAATTTTCGGCATGAGAATCAACGCCCGCGCGATCGCAATACGCTGTGCCTGGCCACCGGATAACTGGTGTGGAAAACGGCGCAAGTAGCTCTCATCCAAGCCGACCTTGTTCAGAATGGCGATAACTTGCTCGCTCCGCTGCTCTTTCGAAAGGTTCGGCTCATGCACCAGCAGAGACTCACCCACCAGCGCTGCCACACGCATTTGTGGGTTCAGCGCACTTACCGGGTCCTGAAAAACGAGCTGCAGGTCTTTGCGTTGCGCGGTCGCTCTCGACTGCACCGGCCCCTCTAGCGACTCGCCGGCATAGACCACACGCCCGGCTCGCATTGGAATCAATCCCAGCATGGCGCGCACCAGGCTGGACTTGCCCGACCCCGACTCACCCACTATAGCCAGCGTTTCCCCTTCTCGCAGTGACAGGCTGACATCGGTCACCGCATGCAATCGCATTTTGGATGTATCGCGATAACTGACCGAGGCGCCTTCAACACCGAGAACGGTTTTCCCATCAGCGGGCTTAAGTATTTCACCCCGATCGATTCGCTTCGCGGCGGCCAGCAACTTTCTCGTGTGGTCGTTGTCCGGTGCGGCAAAAACAGCAGTCGTTGCTCCCGACTCCACCAGTCTGCCCGCCTCGAATACAAGCAAGCGCTCGCAGCGTCCGGCAACAATGCCAAGGTCGTGCGTGATAAGGAGTAGCGCCGTGTCATCCCGAAGCTCTTCCAGCAGGTCGAGTATCTGCGCTTGTACCGTAACGTCCAGCGCCGTCGTTGGCTCGTCGGCGATCAACAGGTCCGGCTCGCAAATAAGCGCCGATGCGATCATCACGCGTTGGCGCATCCCGCCAGACAGCTCATGCGGAAATGCGCGGAGCTGGCGCTCGACATCCGGCAACCCAACGCGCTTTAACATCTCGGCAACTCTCGCGTCTGCCATGTCGCGGGTTGCCGGTCCGTGTTGCAACAAGATCTGCCGCAATTGCTTGCCAATTCGAAGGTACGGGTTCAGCGCCTGCATTGGATCCTGAAAGACGAAACCAACACGCACTGCTCGCACCGCGTCAAGCTGTTTACTGGTCTTGTTCATCAGCTCTTCGCCGTCAAACAGTATGCTGCCTGAGGTGCTCGCGTTCGCTGGCAGCAATCCGAGCAATGACAGCGCTGTTTGTGACTTGCCGGACCCCGACTCGCCCACCATGCCAACCGACTCACCACAACTTACCGAAAAGCTCACCCCGTCAACGACGACGTCATCACCGTATTGAACGGTCAGGTCGTTTACCTCGAGCAGCGTCATCGGGATTGCCTCGCGTCAAAGAAGTCACGCAATGCGTCGCCCAGGAAATTAAAGCTCATCAAGATGAGCGCCAGCAGTGCCGCAGGAATGAGCAGCATCCAGGACGCACCTTCCATTTGATTTACGCCCGCGTCGACAAGCGCACCAAGCGACGTTTTTGGTTCCTGCACACCGAGCCCGAGAAAGCTCAGGAATGATTCAACCAGAATCGCCTGCGGAATCGTCAGCGTGACATAGACGATAACGATGCCGAGCAGATTCGGTGCGATGTGACGAATGATTATTCTCGCGGTACTAACGCCGGTCAGTCTCGCGGCATCAACGAATTCGCGCTCACGCAGACTCAGGGTTTGCCCGCGAACAATGCGCGCCATGTCGAGCCAGTTTATTGCGCCGATCGCGACGAATATCAGCAGGAAATTTCTTTCGAACGCGACCATGAGCAGAATGACGAAGAAAATGAATGGCAGCGCGTACAGCGTATCAACGGCTCGCATCATGACGGCGTCTACCCGGCCGCCAACGTAGCCGGCGACTGCGCCGTAGGTAACCCCGATAACCAGGCTCACCAGGCTGGCCACTATTGCCACGAGCAACGTAACGCGGATACCAAGCATGGTTCGCACGAACAGGTCGCGACCAAGGATGTCCGTACCAAACAGGTGTCCACCGGAAATAGTTGGCGACTTAAGTATCGAGTCGAAGTTCGTACTCACGTAATCATGTGGGCTGAGCCACGGTCCGACGATGGCCAGCACGAGGATGAAAATAAGAATGCCGCCGCTTTTCTTCACCGGTTTCTAACTCGTGGGTCGAGAACGCCGTACAGAACATCGACGATGAGGTTTAGCGAAACTATCAGCGTGGCGTAGAAAATGACGATGCCGAGCACAAGCGTGTAATCACGGTTGAGCGCGCCCCGCACGAAGAACTGACCAAGCCCGGGAATGCCAAAAACCTCTTCCACAACAACCGAACCCGTGAGAATCGCGGCGATCGCCGGGCCCATGTACGACAGCACGGGCAACATCGCCGGTCGCAAAGCGTGCACACGAATAATGGCTTTTGTCCCCAGCCCCTGCGCTCGAGCCGTGCGTATGAAGTCGCGGCCGAGAACATCGATCATGCTCGCACGCGTCAGTCGCGCAATATATGCGATTTGCGGCAAAGCCAGCGTGATTACGGGTAAGACAAATTTGGCCGCACCAGATGTGCCGCTCCAGCCCGCGGGCAGCCAGTGCAGCTTAACCGCCAGCAACAACACCAGCACAGGGGCGACAACGAAAACCGGTATGGAAATTCCCGTCATCGCGAATGACATCACAACACGATCCAGCATGGACCCCTGCTTCAGTGCGGCGACAGTGCCGCTGCTGACACCTGCCAGCAGCGCGAGCAGCATTGCCAGAACACCGATCTGCAGCGAGAGCGGAAAGCCGGTGCCAATGAGCTCGGCCACCGTGTAATCGCGGTAGCGAAAAGACGGCCCCAGGTCGCCACGAACGAGTCCGGACATGTAGCGCACGAACTGCTGCGGCAGCGACTCGTCAAGGTGATAGGCCGCCTCGATATTTGCGGCAACATCCGCCGGTAGCACGCGCTCGGCGTCAAACGGGCCGCCAGGTGCGGCATGCACCATGAGAAAGGCCAGGATGATTACCGACAGCAGCGTCGGTATTGCCCCCAGCAATCGGAGCAACGTGTATCGCAACAAGTATTTGTTCCAGCGCGGCTATTCGGCCGCTTTGAGGCTCAGGTGCTGAGAGTAATGATAATCGAGAACGTTGTCTCCCCAGCCGAGCACTCGCGGGCTTACCAGGTGTTTGCTGACATAGAAGTAAAGTGGAATTACCGGATGATCGGCGAGCATGACGCGCTCGGATTCTTCAAGATATAAGCGGCGCGTGCCGAGGTCGACCTGCTCCGCTGCGCGTTGCAGCAACCCGTCAAACTCCTCGCTGGAGTAGCCCGGCAGGTTGGCAGCATTCTCTGATTGCAGGGTGCTCAGGAAGGCATGAGCATCATTATAGTCGCCCGCCCAGCTGGAGCGAAAGATTTGAGTTACCTCCCTGTCCCGCATGTTTGCCAACAACACCTGAAATTCTTCATTGATCAATGTCGCCTCAAAGCCGAGCACATCTCGCCACATCGACTGGACCGCCAGCGCGATACGACGGTGCGTATCTGAAGTGTTGTAACGCAGCTCGACTTGCAGCCGGTTTTCTTCACTGAAACCGGCTGCTTTGTAGAGGCCCAGAGCTATTTTGCTACGCTCTGCCTGCGTTAACGTCGCAAAACTCAGTTGTGTCGGTGCGTAGTTATCAACGCCAGGCGGAACCCAGCTATAGGCCGCCACTTCGCCGCGGCCCATGATTTTTTCCACCAGCAGGTCACGGTCGATGGCCATCGAGAGCGCCTGCCGCAATTCGGGACTGTCCTTGAACGGTTGTTTGGTGAGGTTGTAGCCGTAGTAATAGACATTCTGTTCCGGCGCGAGATGCAGCTGATCGCCATACTCTTTCCTGACCTGCTCGAAACTATCAGGCGGCACGGAGCTCGTGATATCCAGCTCGCCAGTTCTATACCGCGCCAACTCGGCCACCTCCTGGCTTTGTACGTGATAACGAACCTCTTCGATCGCTGTATTTGCTTCATTCCAGTATTGATCGTTGCGCTTGAGCGTGAGGACAGAGCCCGGCACCCAGTGCGTCAAGACATAAGCGCCATTGGACAGCAGCTTCCCCGGGCGCGCAAAACTGTCTCCGTGTTCGGCCAGCGAGCCGGGGTGCATTGGAAATGTTGATGGATGCGTCAGCAAGCTCAACAGGTACGGTGTCGGGCGATTCAGCGTAATGGTCAGTGTGTTGTCATCGACCGCATTTAGCGCAGAGACGTCGCCAAGAAACTCTGCATAAAAAGCGGCAGTTGCCGGGTCTGTCAGGCGGTTGACCGCAAAAACAAAGTGCTCGGCTGTAACGGGATCACCGTTCGACCACTTTGCGTTTGTCCTGAGATGAAACGTATAAGTCAACCTGTCGTCGGAGACATCCCACGACTCGGCCACGCCACTCGTCAGCTCGCCGGCCGACGTATAACTAACAAGGCCTTCGCCGATATCCCGCAAGACGGCCGCTGCCTGCAAACTCCTGGCTTTGTGCGCATCGAGAGATTCGGGCTCGGTACCGAGGCCGCGATTGAGAACGGAAGCTGAGTCACTCGTGTCCTCGGAGCCACCACACGCAGCAACGCCGGACAACAGCAGAATCAGCAACAGGAGCCGTATCGATTTCATGCTTCAGAGGATACCTGAAAGGCGCGCAGTATCACCCGACCAGGTCACATCAAGAGGTGCGTCAGGCGCTTCGCTGCAGCTGCCGCTTCTTGAGGTGCACCAGCAGTAGAGACACTGCGGACGGCGTCATGCCCTCGAGGCGTGATGCCTGCCCCAGCGTTGTAGGTCTTGCTGCAATTAGCCTCTGCCGCGCTTCATTCGACAGGCCATCCACTGTTTTGTAGTCGATGTCGTCGGGCAGGCGCAGTGACTCCTGTTTTGCGTGCTTCACGATCTCTCGTTCCTGGCGCTCGATGTAACCGGCGTATTTCGCTTGCACTTCGAGCTGCAGTGCGACCTGTTCATGTTGCTCATTGCTAACGAGGTCGGCCGCTTCGCCGCCACCAACGTCGGCTAGCGCAACAACATCTCGATACATGAACTCTGGTCGCTTTAGAAGCGCCGCAGCGGTGGCGCTCTGTGCCTTAACAAATATGCCCTCAAGTCGCCGCTGTTCATTTGCCACCGCTTCGCGCTTCGCGTTGTAGACCGACCAGCGCTCATCATCGATGAGGCCCAGCTCACGTCCCTTTGGTGTCAATCGCTGGTCGGCGTTATCTTCGCGAAGCGTCAGCCGGTATTCCGCGCGACTCGTAAACATGCGATAGGGCTCGCTCACGCCGCGGGTGATCAGGTCATCAACCAACACCCCTATGTACGCTTCGTGCCGCTCCGGACACCACTCTTCCTGGTCGTGCGCCTGGTGCGCCGCATTGATCCCCGCCAGCAGCCCTTGTGCGCCGGCCTCTTCGTAGCCGGTTGTGCCGTTTATCTGGCCCGCAAAGTACAAGCCGTTTACGTGTTTCGTTTCAAGTGTTGGCTTCAGGTCGCGCGGATCGAAATAGTCATATTCGATCGCGTAACCGGGTTGCATGATATGCGCGTTTTCAAAACCGATAATCGAGCGCACGAATCGCACCTGCGTTTCATACGGCAGGCTCGTCGAAATGCCGTTCGGATAAACCTCGTTCGTGGTGAGCCCCTCAGGCTCAACAAAAATCTGGTGCGATGTCTTGTCCGCGAAGCGCACAATCTTGTCTTCAACCGACGGGCAATAACGAGGACCCACGCCCTCGATCATTCCTGAGTACATTGGTGATTCGTCGAGCGAGCCGCGAATAATATCGTGCGTCTCTTCGGTCGTTCTCGTTATGTGGCAGGAAATTTGTTTCGGATGATCGCCACGTTTGCCCAGAAATGAAAACACCGGCGTGGGTTCATCGCCGGGCTGTTCCTGCATTAACTCGTAGTTGAGCGTTTTGCCGTCGAGTCGCGGCGGCGTGCCGGTTTTGAGTCGAGCAACGCCAAAGGGCATCTCGCGGAGTCGTTCGGCGAGTTTGTTCGACGGTTCATCACCGGCCCGGCCACCCGCTTTTTCCGTGCGTCCGATCAGTATTCGACCCGCGAGGAATGTGCCGACCGTCAGGATGACCGTTTTCGCCAGAAACTTAAGCTTTTCTCCGGTAATGACACCGACAACACGGTCGCCCTCAAGAATGAGGTCCTCAACCGACTGCTGGAATACCGACAGGTTTGGCTGGTTTTCGATCGCCGTGCGGATAACGTGACGATAAATCTGCCGATCTGCCTGCGCCCGCGTCGCGCGAACGGCAGGCCCCTTGCTCGCATTTAACGTACGAAACTGGATGCCGGCGAGGTCAATTGCTTGCGCCATCGCGCCACCCAGCGCGTCGATTTCCCGAGTCAGGTGCCCCTTGCCGATGCCGCCGATGGCCGGGTTGCAGCTCATTTGACCCAGCGTTGCGATGTTTTGCGTGATCAAAAGCGTATTCGCACCTGCCCGTGCGGCCGCCAGCGAGGCTTCCGTACCGGCGTGGCCGCCGCCAATTACAATTACGTCGTAGCTTTCAGTCATTGGTTAAAAAGTAACCAGTCAGGGCCGCGCATTCTTTACTATTTGCGGGCCGTTGTCCAAGATGGCTCGCTGATTAAAGTACTGAGTAAAGCATGCACCGAATCCTCGCTATTTTGCTGATCTTTTTTTTGACGATTAGCGCTACCCACGCGCAGTCGCTTGAGCTCACAGACTGCCGCATTAGTGCCGGCCCGGGCGCTTCCAGCATGGCTGCGCGCTGCGGCACGATGACGCGCCCGCTGGACCCCACCGGGGCGGTGCCTGGCGAAATCGAACTTCGGGTTGCTGTAGTTCCGGCGCTTAACCTGAGGCCTGAGCCAGACCCTCTTGTGCCGATCGCGGGCGGACCCGGGCAGGGGTCGGTACAGTTTTACACCGCCTACTACTGGGCCTTCGAAGATGTGCGCAGGAATCGCGACATACTGCTTATCGATCAGCGCGGCACGGGTGAGTCTGCGACGATGGATTGTGAATTTGATGACGACATTCTCGAGGGTGAGTACTCGGTCGAGGTAACGGTGGAATACACCGAACGTTGCCTCGAGCAATTGCCACACGACCCGCGCTTTTTTACGACCAGCGTCGCCGTCACTGACATGGAAGCCGTCCGTGAGGCGCTCGGCTATCCGGCGCTTAACTTGTACGGCGTTTCGTATGGCACGCGCGTCGCACAACATTTCGCGCGCCGTTATCCCGACTCGACTCGCACCGTTGTCATTGACGGCGTGGTGCCACCGCAACTTTCGCTGGGTCCCGAAATTGCCACCGAAAGCCAAAAGGCTGTCGACAACATTCTGGCGCGCTGCGCCGAGGACGATGCGTGCAACGAGCGTTTCCCTGACGTCGCTGCTGACTTTGAGCGCGTCGTCGACGAGCTTCGTGCCGCGCCGGTGACTATAGAGGTGCCAAACCCGAGCACCGGTCGCCCGGAAAAGCTCGAGTTCGGCGAAGGTGAGCTTGCTGGCGCGATCCGCCTGCTCGCCTACCACCCGAACTCGATCGCACTAATGCCATTGCTCATACACGAGGCCGGCAAGGGTAACTATGTGCCACTCGGTTCGCAGTTCATGATGACCATGATCGCCATGACGGACGCGATGTCTTTGGGCATGCATAACTCAATTCTGTGCACCGAGGATGTCCCGTTCTACGACAAATCGTCGATCGACTACGACGGCCTCGCGGCCAGCTACATGGGCACCTTTCAGCTCGATGCACTTGAGGCTATCTGCTCGGTCTGGCCCGCAGGGCCCATCGATGATGAGTTCAAGGTCCCGCTTGCGACCGACTTGCCGGTCCTGTTGCTCTCCGGTGATGCCGATCCGATTACACCACCGCGTTATGCCGACCTTGCAGGAGTGGACCTCGAGAACGCCACTCCCCTTATCGGCACGCATCAGGGGCACGGCCAGATCAGCGTTGGCTGTACGCCGCAACTGGTTGCTGACTTTATTGCCGCGGCTGATGGCTCCGGCCTGGACGCGACATGTCTGGAACGAAGTTTTGTGATGCCGTTTTTCCTCGATTTCTCGGGGCCGAACCCATGATCAAGGTTGATGGCATTCATAAATCCTTCGGCAAGGTGCGCGCCCTCCGGGGCGTCAGCTTTGATGCGCCCGACGGCAAAATAACCGGCCTGCTCGGCCCGAACGGTGCCGGTAAGTCGACGACGTTGCGAGTGCTGTACACGGTGCTGAAGCCCGACGTGGGCTCGGCAAGCATTGATGGCGCTGATGTCGTAACGGACAGCCTCTCGGCGCGGCAGAAAATTGGTGCGCTGCCGCACGGCGCCGGTCTGTATCCACACCTGACGGCGCGCGAAAACATCGCCTATTACGCGAACCTCTGTGGCATCGACAAGAGCGAAGTCGACGACAGGGTGGCCGCCATCATTCGATTGCTGGAGATCGAAGAATTTTCCGACCGGCGCACGAAGGGATTTTCGCAGGGCCAACGCACGAAGGTATCGCTGGCTCGTGCGCTGGTGCACGACCCGCAGAACGTCATCCTCGATGAGCCGACGAACGGCCTCGATGTCATGGCAACACGGTCCTTGCGACGCCTGATACTGAAGTTAAAAGATGCCGGGCGCTGCATTTTATTCTCTTCGCACGTCATGCAGGAGGTCGCTGCATTGTGTGATGACATTTGCATCATCGCCAGCGGCCAGGTGGCTATAGACGGTTCGGTCGACAGTATTCGGGAGCGCACAGGGCAGGACGACCTGGAAGAGGCGTTTGTCGCTGCGATCCAGATGGTGGGAGGCGAATGATGCGAACCTTCCTCACGGTTTTCTTTAAAGAGTTGCTGGACAACATTCGCGATCGCCGTACGCTGGCCTCCGCGCTGATCATGGGTCCGATTTTTGGTCCGGTTATGTTCGCCGTTATTATCAATTTGTCGATAGACCGCGCCCTCGATGACGCCGAAAGCGTCATGGAGTTACCGGTCATCGGGCAGGAGAATGCACCAAACCTGATGCGCTTTCTTGAGAGTCGTAATATCGACATCGTTGCCGGACCGGCGGACGCTGGCGGCGCCGCGGAAGCGGTGAAAAGCGGCCTGCATGACGTCGTTCTGGTGGTGCCTGAAAACTTCGGCGAACAGCTGGCCGATACGATTCCGGCCAGGGTCGAGCTGTACTCCGACGAGGCAAATTCTCAGGGCGAAAAAGAGGAGCGTCGAGCCCGCAGAGCCTTGCGCGCATACAACCAGCAGCTCGCGGGCATTCGGCTGTCGGCACGCGGTGTAAATCCGTTGTTGCTGCGCCCGATCAACATCGATGAGGTTGATGTTTCAACGCCCAGCGGTCGCTCCGCGATGCTGCTTGGCATGATGAGTTACTTCTTTATTTTTGCGCTGTTGATGGGGGGCATGTATCTGGCAATTGACACAACGGCGGGTGAGCGCGAGCGCGGCTCGCTGGAACCGCTGTTGTCTCTGCCGGTAACGCGCGGGCAATTGATCCTCGGCAAGATAATGGCAACCTGCGTGTTCATGGCCGCGTCGTTAATACTGAGCCTGTTGTCTTTTTATGTGGTCCTGGAGTTCATGCCGCTGGAGCAGCTCGGGATGACGCCGAACTTCGGGTTGGCTGTCGTTGCCGCCGCGTTTTTCCTGTTGCTACCGTTCATCCTGCTCGGCGCATCCTTAATGACGCTGGTCGCATCATTTACAAAAAGCTACAAGGAGGCGCAAACCTGGCTTAGCGTCGTGCTAATCGCACCGACCCTGCCCATTCTTGTTGTGAGTATTTTAACGCTCAGGCCGAAGCTCGAATTTATGTTTGTACCGTCGTTGAGCCAGCACCTGATACTCGTCGACATGGTTAAGAATGAACCGCTGAACGGCCTGCATATCGCAATTTCAGTTTGCAGCACGCTGGTCTTTGGAGCGATTCTAACCTGGATATGTGCTCGGCTTTACCAGCGCGAAGGACTCCTGGGCTAGGCTCAGTTGCGGCGAATCGCCGCTTCTACGGTTGACAAATCCGACCGTTTCTCCACCATGGGGACCCCAGGGATAAGAATAACTATTATGGCTCTGTTCTCCGAAGTGCGGCGCCGCAACGTCCTTAAAGTCGCGTTGCTTTACGCCCTCGCCAGTCTGTTGATTTTATGGGTGGTTGGCGGCTCGCTGATCTGGCTCGGCGCACCCCGGTGGGCTAATGAGTTCGTCCTGCTGGTGCTCGCGATCGGCTTTCCTGTTGCGCTGATTTTTGCGTGGACTTACGAAATTACCGCGCACGGTCTGCAAAAAACGCTGGACGTCGACCAGACGCAATCTATCGTCTACAAAACAGGCCAAAAACTAAACGCCGCCATGGCGGTACTCGCCGTTCTCGGCCTCCTCGCCCTCGTCGGCGAGCGGCTGCTGCCAACATTTGAGCTTCCCAAAATCATTGAGCCGATCTTGCTGGCGCCGGTTTATGAGAGACCCGAAAAAATGGGCGTGCCCACGGAGATTCGTGCGTACACGCTCGACAATGGTTTGCGCATTATTGTCTGGCCAGACCACGACATACCGAACGTGGTGATGTACAACTTTGTGCGCGCAGGTGGCCGTAACGAGTATCCGGGTATCACGGGGCTCTCGCACTTTTTCGAACACATGATGTTTAACGGCACCAAGCGCCGCAAACAGGGGGCGTTTGACGAGACCATGGAGGCCGCCGGCGGCGCGAACAACGCGTACACGTCTGAAGATCTAACGGTTTACATGGACTGGTTTCCCCGCTCGGCGCTGGAGACCATTTTTGATCTCGAAGCAGATCGACTGCACCATCTTGCGATCGATCCGGACGTTGTCGAATCCGAGCGCGGCGTCGTTTACTCGGAGCGCCGGTTGCGCATCGACAATGACAACTTCGGCCTCCTCTACGAACAAATGATGGCGACAGCGTTTGTCGCTCACCCCTACCAGGTTCCGGTCATCGGCTGGCCATCGGACATCGAAGGCTGGACACAAGAAGACCTCGAGTCTTATTTTCATACCTATTACGCACCGAACAACCTGACAATGGTTTTTACCGGTGATGTCGAGGCCGAGGAAGTCTTCACGCTGGCGGAGGACTATTTCGGACCGATCCCCGATCAGGACCCGCCGAGTCCGATCACAACGATAGAGCCCGAGCAGCGCGGTGAACGACGGTTACTGGTTAAGGCGGATGCTCCAACACCGCTCTTGCACATGGCCTTTCACGCCGGCAGCGCTACTGACGCGGAAACTCTACCGTTGAATGTCTTGTTAAACGTCCTTGTCGGCGGCAACTCATCGCGGCTGCATCGGTTGTTTGTCGAAGACGAGCAAATAGCGCTGTCTGTCGAGGGCTTTCAAATGGAGGGCTTCGATCCGGGCCTCATTTATTTTTATCTCACGTTACCGCCGGACGCAGACACGCACATCGTAGAGGCGCGCCTGCTTGAGGAGCTTGGCCGGGTCGCTAGCGAGGGCGTTACAGAGGCGGAGCTGCAAAAAGCCCGCAATATCATGATCGCCGACCACTGGCGGGACCTGTCAACGATTAACGGCAAGGCCGCAGCACTTGGCCGCGCCGAGGTGTTCCACGACGATTACCAGCTCGCGTTTTCCTTGCCCGATGACCTTGCTGCCGTAACTGCGATACAAATTCAACAGGTAGCCAGCGACGTATTCGACCGGGACAGCATGACGGTCGGGGTGTTGCGGTCCCCCGAACAGGAGGTTGAACAATGAACCGTCGGCTGTTCGTCCTGCTGGCCCTGCTGCCGTTAACCGGCGCCTTCGGCGATGGCGTGACGCTTCCCGCCGCTGAGCGCATCATGCTCGAGAACGGCACCGTTTTGATTCTCAACGAGAATCACGACGTTCCTTTGGTCGGTTTGCAAGCGATTGTGCGCGGCGGCGCGGCGGCCGATCCGGCCGCCAAGCACGGGCTCGCCAGCTTGCTGGCAAAGCTGCTGGAAAAGGGGGCCGGGGACCGCAGTTCAGCAGAATTTGCAGAGGCGGCTGCCGCGGTTGGCG
>Ga0255051_10000273_pt1 | contig 19334 bp, 16 predicted proteins | sample JV7_2_9_MG_FD_181719 | JGI IMG/M metagenome (GOLD analysis project Ga0255051, IMG submission 181719) | Seawater microbial communities from Jervis Inlet, British Columbia, Canada - JV7_2_9 | ecosystem: Environmental > Aquatic > Marine > Inlet | place: Canada: British Columbia | collected 2016-10-06
GGAAGCATCGCTGTACGTAAGGCTGAATTGTTGCTTAAAGCAGGTGCAAAAGTTCAGGTTGTAGCGAAACAGCTATGTACCTCGATGTCTGCTCTACAGCAACAGCACGATATCGAATGTTCGCTCAGGGGTTTTGTCGAGTCCGACCTGGAAAACGTCGATCTGGTAATAGCGGCGACTAATGATCGCAAGTTAAATGCCCGCATATCGAGTTTAACCGAATCGAGGCATATACCGGTCAACGTGGTAGATAACCCCGATCTGTGTAGTTTTATTATGCCGTCGATTGTTGATCGGGATCCCGTACAAATTGCTGTTTCAACCGGTGGCACATCACCGGTACTGGCAAGATTATTGCGATCCCATTTCGAAAGTACGATTCCCGCAGCCTATGGTGAGCTCGCAAATCTTGCCGATAGCTGCCGCGATAAGGTTAAAGCGGCGTTTCCTAATGTTGAAGAAAGGCGTGTTTTCTGGGAGTCGATACTCGATGGCCCTGTCGCAGAATACGTCTTTTCCGGTCGTGTCGACGATGCCAGGGAACTACTCAATGACCTGATTAAAACTTCTACAGCCAATCCGGATTATAAGGGTGAGGTTTACCTGGTTGGGGCCGGTCCTGGCGACCCCGATTTATTAACCTTCAAAGCACTGCGTTTAATGCAAAAATGTGATGTCGTGATTTATGACCGCCTCGTATCCGAACCAATACTTGACATGGTTCGCCGCGATGCCGAAAAAATTTATGCTGGCAAATCACGTGCACAACACCGCATCTCTCAGGAAAATATTAATCAACTGCTAGTGAGGTTGGCGCAGGAAGGGAAGCGAGTACTCAGGCTAAAGGGCGGTGATCCCTTTGTATTTGGGCGCGGTGGCGAAGAGATCGGCGAGTTAATCGAAAACAATATCGATTTCCAGGTAGTACCGGGTATTACTGCTGCTTCCGGTTGCACAACTTATGCCGGTATTCCGCTAACCCATCGTGATTACTCACAGGCATGTATTTTTGTTACCGGACATAAAAAAGAAGGTAACAGCGACCTGAATTGGGAAATGCTGAGCCATGCGAATCAAACCGTGGTATTTTACATGGGTCTGGACAATGTCAAACGTATCTGCGATGCGCTAAAGACCCATGGCCGGGAGGATTCCACACCGGCGGCTTTAATCGAAAAAGGCACCACCTCTGTACAACGGGTTTTTATTGGTGATTTAAATACCTTGCCCGATATCGTTGAGCGTAATGATGTGCGGGCACCTACCTTGATTGTTGTCGGCGAGGTCGTCGAGCTGCATAATAAACTGCACTGGTACAAGCCCGGCAAAGAAATAAAATAAATTGTATTGATTTACGCTTATTCTGACAAATGCATATTTAGAACCAGATTTGACCTGGGGATACCTCGTATTGGAAATTTCGGCACTACGTCAAGGACATAAAACTTATCGGGTCAGGGCCCGGATTCTGCTTCCTTTCACGCTCGTCATCCTGTCGGTAATCACGGCCTTTGTGGTTACCGCGTATATCCATGAAGATCGTGACCACGAGCGGGATTTAAGGGAAAGAGTGGCCGCGGTGGAGCGCCTGTTCCGACAGAGCCTTGAGAAAGATGCTTCTATGATGCAGGCCGCTCTGGCCGCGCTTTCCCGTAACGAGGGAATCAAACAGGATTTTCTTCAAGGTGATCGTGAAGCGTTACTGAAGAGAGCCTGGCCGGCGTTTGACGAGCTTCGGCAAAATAATCGAATCACTCATTTATATTTCACTGGATCGGACCGGGTTAATTTTCTACGCGTTCACCAGCCCAACCGTCACGGCGATGTCATCGATCGTATCACTACATTACGCGCAGCAGAAGTACGGGAGGCTGCGCGCGGCATCGAACTGGGACCACTGGGAACTTTCACCCTTCGTGTTGTTGTACCCTGGTACAACGATAGTCAGCTAATTGGTTTTCTTGAACTGGGCGAAGAAATCAACCACATCACCGAAGAGGTCCATGGAGTTCTCGAGGTTGATCTTCTGGTGCTTGTCTACGAAAAATTCCTCGATCCTCAACTATGGGAGAAAGGCCGGCAGATGCTTGGCCACCAGGATGACTGGGGTCGTTTCGGTGCCACCCTGGTTGTTGGCCGCTCCATGGATGAGATACCTGAAGCACTGATTAAAATTCTTGATCGGAAGGAGTACTCCTATGAGAAGGTGTTGCGGGTTGTTGAGGCGGGAAAAAGCCTTTACATCGCCTTTCTGCCCCTTACCGATATTTCGGGCCAACAGGTTGGCGACTTCATTGTAGTTCAGGATGTCACCGGACTACGTGCTGGATTTCGAAACTCAATGACCATGATTGCCGCTGTGTCTGTTTTAGTCGGTGGAATAGTATTCGTGATTTTTTATATGGTTCTCGGTAAGGTGGGACGGGGTTACCGGCACCAGCGCGAGATTGAGCTTCAGCTGGCACAGGTCAATACCGAGCATCATAAAATTGTTCAGGTAGAAAAGCTTTCCGCCATGGGCCTTATGATCGGCGAAATCGCACACCAGTTGAACAACCCGCTGGCAGGCGTGGTCAACATGGCACAGCTGGCCGCACGCGAAACCGATGATCCCGAGCGCATCAAGGAGTTGCTGGCTGAAATCGCCAGCGCAGGAAAAGACTGTCACGCATTTGTGCGGCGTATGCTGGATTTTACCAAGCTTTCCTGCTCCGAACATAAACCGACAGATATGAATCACCTGATTGAGGAAACAGTTTCCCTGTTTAAGGAGAGCGCAGGGATGGATACCACGGTAGTCAGTAAACTCGTCCCGGATGCACCGATCCTGGATGTAGACCCGGTTTTAATCCGCCATGCTTTGTTCAATCTGCTATCCAACGCCGCGCAGGCAAATCCACCCGGAGGGACGATTAGCGTACAGCTTTCTCGGGGCAAACACAGCGGAGGGCATGAGCCCGGATGGTGTTTGTCGGTTGCTGACGAGGGGCCCGGGATACCTGCAGACGATCTGAATAAAATTTTTACACCATTTTTCACTACCCGCAGCGAAGGCACAGGGCTGGGTTTACCGGTGGTCCAGCATGTGGCGATGCTGCACGAAGGGGAGATCAGTGCAGTAAATTCCAAAGACAGTGGCGCGCTTTTTGCTTTATGGTTACCTGACACAAGAAACTTTACAGGATGAATCCGGAGACCGGGATGGCGCAAAAGTTACTCATCGTTGATGACGACAGGCATATGCGAGTTCTGCTTGAAGGCGTCTTCCGGGGGAAGCCGCTAAAAACAGAGTTTGCCTGTGACGCGGCCGAGGCGCGCCGCTTGTTCGATGCCACCGATTTCAATCTAATTATCATGGATCAGCGATTGCCCGACGGTAACGGTCTCGACCTGCTACGGGAAATGCGGGCCGAACGTCCGCAACAGGTTGCCATTCTGATCACCGGATACGCCGATGTACGCGATGCCGTGCGTGCTATGCGCGAGGGTTTGTTCGATTACCTGACCAAGCCATTCGAAGACCTTGAAGCATTGGAGGCGGTAGTCGAAAAAGCCCTCGAACTGGATGGTGCCTACCGGGAAATTAACAGCCTCAAAGAATCTATGGAATCCGACGGGGGTGTACCCGTTCACATTGGCCATTCGCCGGCATCCCTGGCTTTACAAACCCAGATCCGGCAGGTAGCACCCCTCGACATCACCGTTTTAATCGAAGGTGAAAGTGGAACCGGCAAGGAACTGGCCGCCAAGAGCATTCATGCTCTCAGTCAGCGCGCGAGGCGGCGGTTTCTTGAGGTCAATTGCGGTGCGCTGTCTGAACAACTTCTGGAAAGCACACTTTTCGGTTATGAAAAAGGTGCCTTTACCGGTGCCGTCAAAACCACGCCGGGCTACCTCGAAGAAGCCGACGGCGGTACTTTGTTTCTCGATGAAATCACCGACATGAGCCCCAAGCTTCAAAGCAGCCTGTTGCGCGTGTTGCAGGAACATACGTTTTCACGTCTGGGTAGTTCGCAGACCCATTCCAGCGACTTCCGGCTGGTTTGTGCGACGAACAGGAAACTCATAGATGAAGTAAAGGCCGGTAACTTCCGCGAAGACCTTTATTACCGTATCAATGTGATATCTCTTGATATTCCACCGTTGCGCAATCGGGGTGAAGATATCGTGCCGCTGGCGGTGCACTTTCTAGATTATTTTAACGCAAAATTCAAAAAAACGGTGGGTCCCCTGACACCGGAAGCTATCTACCTGCTCGAACATTTTTCATGGCCAGGAAACGTGCGCCAGTTGCAACACACTATCGAAAAAGTAGTTGCCCTCCATTCCGAAGGGCCTGTCAGCTCCGTCGATCTGGATGATATCGCTCAGGATGTTGATAGCGGTGATGCCGAAGAGCAGGCTCTGCTCTCTTATCAGAAAGAACGTGCAGTTTTCGAGCATGAATACCTCACCCGCCTGCTGGAGCAGGCCCAGGGTAATGTCTCGGAAGCTGCTCGCCTCAGTGGCATCCCCCGGCAAAACCTCTATGTCCGTATGAAGCGCTGGGGATTGTCATAATATCGTGACAGGTGTCGCTATTTAACGACACTATTGCAGCCGTCTACTCGCCTCCCACAGGTTCGAAAGCCCCTGTTTCTGCTCTATTGTGCACTGGCACACAGATTGCACTCCTTAATTGTAAATTAATATTTTTGTTTACTACCTAGCAGGAGAAATATCATGAAACATCCCGCAATTGCAATAAGCATTGCAGCTCTAGTTGGTTTCGGGGGACCCGCTTATGCGGTCGATCCCGCGACCATCGACTGGTCGCAAGTGCCGACTAATTCACTGACACTTTTTTACCCAGGACAATCCACCTATCAGTGGCTGCGCAGCCGCGAACATAAACGCGCAGATATGCAGACCATTGAAGGTCAGGCATGCGTCGCCTGCCATAAGGACGAGGAAAGAGAACTGGGCGAACTTCTGGTTAAGGAAGGCCGACTCGAGGCCATGCCGGTCGAGGGTAAGAACGGCGTGATCGATCTGGCTTTCCAGACAGCTTACGATAGCGAAAATGCCTACTTCCGTTTCCAGTGGAAGACACTCAATGACTATGCCGGCACCGCGCACCCCTATTACCGTTACGACGGCAAGGAGTGGAAAGCGTTTGGTTATCCGAAACTGGATAAGGTGGTGCAAGACGGTGAGCAACCAGGTATCTATGAAGATCGCATGTCAATTATGATCGACGATGGATCGGTTCCGATGTTTGCCAATCAGGGTTGCTGGCTAACCTGTCACGATGGTCAACGAGATAGCCCAGATCGTCCCGATACCGCAGATGTGAAGGCCAATCAACTGTTCGCGCACCTGAAGAAGAAAGACGTGCGCAAGTATCTTCCATCAACACGTACTGATGAAAATGCCTCCTGGGATATGGGTAAGACCCCGGAAGAAATTGCCGAAATCAAGGCGGCCGGTGGTTTCCTCGACCTGATGCAATGGCGTGGTCATCGCTCTAACCCGGTGGGCATGTCTGACGACTTCTACGTTCTTGAGTATCGCAACAGCGATGCCGGTAAAAATCCGTTCGGTGGCAACAAGGGCAAGAATCATCAGCCCAAATACATGTTTGACGAGAAAAAGTTCGGCAAAAAGTCAGTCAGGATCGAAGACATTCGTAATATGCCTACAACCTTGATCCGCGAAGAAAACGCCGTTCCGTTTGATCCTAGCGCAGACTGGAAAGAAGGTGACCTGATTCCCAAGTACGTTGTTAGCAGGGAAGATTCCAAAGGATCGGCTGCCGACAACAACATGTCTAAGGGTGAATGGAAAGACGGTATGTGGACTGTTGTCTGGGCTCGCAAGCTGGGTCTCACCAATCCAGACGATAAAGAGCTTAAAATCGGCAAAGCCTATGACTTCTCCTTCGCCACCCATGACGACAACATCACTACAAGGGGACATCACGTTTCGTTCCCGATGACTGTCGGATTTGGTGCCGAGGCCGACATTGAAGCAACCAGGCTGAAGTAGGCCAGAACGACGACAAGAGGAAGCGCCCGACCTGAAGTGATGGGTCGGGCACAACTCTAACTACCAGAACCTACAATGAATTATTTGGATAAATGGAGGCCGCTGTGAAAATGACCGATTTATTCTCACGTAGAACCATATTCGTGATCGGTGGTGCCTTCACGCTCCTGGCCATCAGTTGGGCTATCGCGTATGAACCGGTAACCCGTAACCTGATCGCGCAGGATAGTCTTTGCAACTACTGCCATCTTGCGTGGGAGTTTAACCCTGATGCCAGACTGGCAGTTACTGGCCCTCATGCTTCTGAAACGCAGCCGGTTGAGTCGCAGGCGCGCTGTGTCGAATGCCATCTTCCCGAAGGTTGGTGGAATGCGACCTACGCGTATACACACTTTCTGAGTATTACCGATTTGTTCGGGCATTTTCGTGACCTGGAGTCCGAGCGATCAGGAAAGTGGATACCTCCCCGTGCGGCGACCGCATACCGTGTACGTGATCGCTTGTTCGAATATGACAGCGTCACTTGCCGGACTTGCCATATCGAGGGCGAGATTGAGCTCAACACTAAACGCGGGGTGAAAGCACACAAACTTGCGCTGGATGAAAGCAATACCTGTATTGAATGCCACAACAACCTGGTTCATCGCGAGGTTGGTTTGCGCAAAGGCGCCTTCAAAAAAACACAGTCACCCGTCGATTAGGAGCCAACTATGAATGCCAAACAAAGACAGTTAGCGAGCCGCAGGGGTTTCATGCAGAAACTCGTGGGCGGGGCAGCTGTGACTTCGGCCGTTGTTGCTGTCCCAGCCTTAACTACCGCGACATCCGCAGCGAAGGAAAAGAAGCCGCGAAACAAACATTACGGCATGCTCATCGACACTCGGAAGTGTATTGGCTGTCATTCGTGCAGTGTGGCCTGTAAGGCTGAATTCGACGTCCCACTGGGCTTTACACGATCCTGGGTCGAGTACACCGAAAAAGGTAACTATCCCAACGTGTCTCGGCATTTCCTGCCCAGGCTTTGCAATCATTGTCGTCATCCGCAATGCGTGGATGTCTGTCCGACGGGGGCCACTTACAAGCGCAAACAGGACGGTATTGTGGTCGTCGATACCGGACTCTGCATCGGTTGCAAATATTGTATTCAGGCGTGCCCATACGATGCCCGCTTTCTTAATCCAGTCACCGGATTCGCCGATAAATGTGATTTTTGTATCCACCGTGTTTCAAAAGGCCTAGACCCGGCTTGCGTCAACTCTTGCGTAGGCGGTGCCAGAATATTTGGTGATATCAGTGATCCCGATAGCGAAATTTCTCGCCAGTTGGCAACAAACCCTGTCACCGTTCTGCGACCGGGCAAGGGAACGGAGCCCAACGTTTATTACATCGCTGCCGACCATTCGAGTGAGCACGAAAACAAACGCGGATGGTATGACGTGCGGGTAACAACGCATCGTCGGGAAAAGAAGAGGAGATAGTCATGCATGAAGTTAATTGGGGTATACACGTTATCCTTTACCTGTTCCTGGCTGGCCTGGGTGCCGGCGCCGTCGTCGTCAGCGGTTCGGTGCTGCTACGCAAAGGCGGGTTCGGATCGTCGCGCTTTGCCGTCGCCAGGTGGGGCGCACTGATCGGTCCGATTCCGGCCATGCTCGGAACATTTTTGCTCGTATTCGAACTGGGTCAACCGTTTCGTGCGCTGAATCTGTTCAAGGTTATTAATCTGTCGCCCATGTCCATCGGCTCATGGTTTCTGGTGTTGTTTATTTTCTTCAGCCTGCTATATGCGCTGACCTTCCTGCCACGTTCGGCGGGACCGGGTGATCGACTGGCGCGGATGCGGCGGACTCTAGCCTGGATCTGTGTACCAAGCGGGATTGGTGTCGCCATTTACACCGGCATCCTGCTGGGTGCAATGCCGGCACGACCATTTTGGAATTCCCCTATTCTTGCCGGGTTGTTCCTGTTGTCAGCGGTATCCTCCGGGGTCGCCGTGATCTTACTGATGGGCGTCTTTTTCCGGCGAAAAAGCACCGATCCCGCTGTTCGCGACGATTACCACAACAGCGCCTATCTGCTGACCGCGACCGATGCCATTATTCTGGGTGGTGAACTGGTGATTATTTTCCTTTTCCTGCTGTTCGCTCAGCTGACCATCGGCGACGTGCGATACGCTGTCGCCGAGATTCTTCCCGGCGGCCAATTAGCGATGCCTTTCTGGGTTTTGGTAGTTGGATTCGGCGTGTTCATTCCGTTCGTGATCGAGATCATTGAGATTCGGCCCAGACTACTCAGTGGCGGGGTATTCAGGTCGAGGATGGCCGTCGAAGTGGTGGTGCCGATCCTCATCCTGATCGGCGGATTCACCTTACGTTACGTCGTCGTAATTGCCGGCCAGATATCGGCTTCGGCGGCATTGTAGAAACGGAGAGGCGGTATCATGATTAATCGTAGAAAATTTATCCAACTGGGTGCGGCGGTAGCAACCGTTCCGCTATCGGTTCGTTCGGCGTATGCGAAAGCCACAGAAGTATTAAAGAAAGGCGGTGAAGCCTATTCCCATTTCAGCGGAACGAAATTATCCCCTGTTCCGAGTATATGCGGTCAATGTCCAGGTCAATGCGCCATTATTGGCTATGTGGATGGAGGGCGGGTGGTCAAAATCGAAGGCCAACCAGGTTCAATCCGCAATCAGGGAAAGATCTGCGCCAAGGGCCAATCCGGTGCGCAGAAAATTTATGACCCGGATCGCATACTGTCTCCGCTGCGACGAATCGGCAAACGAGGTCAGGGGGAATGGGAAAAGATATCATGGGATGTGGCACTGAATGACCTGACTGCCCGCCTGCAGAAGCTTCGCGACGACGGAAATCCAGAGAAATTCGTGTTCCATCACGGCTGGATTCCGGCCAGCGCGGAAAAACTGATCGACGATGTTTTCCTGCCCGCTTACGGCACGGCTTCTATCGTCCAGCAAACTTGTCACGGACAAAGTGCACGCTGGACAGCCCATGAACTCACCTGGGGCGGGCGCGTCGATAATTGGGACCTGGACAACACCGACTTCGTCCTGAACTTCGGCAGTAATGTCCTCGAAGCCCACACCAACCATGTTTCGCTGGCCCGCAGGCTTGCGCTAGCCGCCGTCGATCGCCGGTTGCGTATGGTCACTTTTGACGTCAGGCTTTCCAATACCGCGGCCAAATCCGATCAGTGGATTCCCGTTAAACCCGGTACAGACCTGGCTGTGGCGCTTGCTATGTGCAACGTGGTGATGAATCAAGACCTCTATCGCGGAGTGGGTGAAGCGTTCCTGACATTTTGTCAGGTAACTCAGGACCCCAACGTTCCAACCGCCGACAAGATCACCGCTCTGAAGAAGCACCTGGCCCAGTACACGCCGGAATGGGCGGAAAAAATTAGCGGTGTGCCGGCCGCGCAGATTGTTGACATCGCCGCCGAATTCGCCACGGCAAAGCGGGCCTGCGTTATCAGTTCCCGGGGTGCTGATGCCCATTTTAACGGGGTCGAAACCGAACGCGCGATACAGATGCTCGCCGCCATTACCGGCAATATTGACAGCCCCGGGGGCCGCTGCCGGGCCATCAAGCCGGAATGGATCTATCCTGCCGGACCAAAAGACAAGCCTGTGGCGAAAAAAATGGTCTTTATCGATGATGCTGAAAACACTTCGGCACTGTCGAATTTCGGTACCGGCCACAGGGTGTTAAATCGTATCAAGGCAGGCGGGGAGCGTCCCGGCGTTTACATGTGGTATCACCACAATCCAGCCTATGCGAACGGCGACACACAGGAAGTAATCGACATCCTGAAAGATGAATCGCTACTGCCATTCACGGTCGCAGTGACACCTTTTTACGACGAAACCGCGGCGTTGGCAGACTTGATCCTCCCGGACGCTACCTACATGGAGCGCTACGACATCGATGAAGGTGTTTCTCCAAACCAGGTAGCCGAATATGCCATCCGGCAACCGATGATCGCCCCTCTGGGAGAATCTCGAGACTTCAAGGATGTTTGCTGCGACCTGGCTAAACGGCTTGGATTCCCGCTCGGTTTCAAATCTGCCGAGAAATTCGTCGAGTCCGCCTGCAAGCTAACACCACTGGTGAAGAAGAAGGCCCGCGGTTTCCGGCGCATGAAGAAAAAAGGTGTCTGGCACGACAAAAATGTCATACCCGTTTACGCTACCTACCGAAACCCGGTTGCTGCTGAGACGCTGTTAGCAGAAGAGGTTATATTTGACGAAAGCACCGGTGTTTACTGGGACTGGAAAGCCGCCGGTGTGAGCAGCAAAGACGAGGCGCAAAGGCAAGGTTACCGGCTCACAGCCAATGCCTCCGCGGGTTATGTCGGACAAAAATTCGGCGACACGGTCTACACAGGATTCAACCCCGGCAAGATCAATAAATCGGGTTACTTCGAATTATATTCGCCACTGCTGGCGGCCAAAGGATTGCAGGGATTACCGGCTTACGTCGCCATCCCCGGTCATGAAGAATTGACCAAAGAGCAATTGATCCTGACGACATTCAAGGTCAACGTGCAGGCCCAGTCGAATACCGGAAATGATAGCTGGCTTGCGGAAATCCAGCACCACAATCCGGCCTGGATCAATCCTGTCACTGCTGAACAGCGGGGTATTATTGACGGTGATGTAATAAAGATTAGTTCCGGAATTGGTGAGACCGAAACTACAGCAAAAGTCACACCCACCGTGGTACCAGGTGTTCTGGCCATGGCCACCCATGCCGGTCGCTGGCAGGGCGGTCGTTACGCCTCCGGCAAGAAATCACCCTTCGCCATCGAAGATCCTCGCCACGATGACCTGGTCTGGTGGACAGCGAGCGGCGGCCAGCTCAATAAAATAATTCCAGACAATCCCGAACCCATCAGTGGTCAGCAAAGCTGGATGGATACGGTGGTGACGGTAACCAGGGTATAGAAAATTTGTCTGTAAAAAAATTCGTCAGTGTAAATCGTTCAACAGCGAGACTCTGGTAGCACCGTCAACTGTGAGGTCATATGTGTATACAGGATGTTGTACACCTATGACCCAGTCGGCACCATCCTTCAACGAGCCTGCCATTTCATCTGAGATTTCAAAGCGCATGAAATGCACTGCCGAGGTTTTAGTCTCGGTTGAACGATCCAGGTCCTCATCGGCGATCGCCCAGACCTTATCGAATCCGGCTACCCGCATCCATACCATGTCCTCGACGCCCACCATTTTTTCCAATTGGACGGCTCTCACTTCCGGATCCGTGTATTCGATCATAAAAGTAGCCTTGAAATTTCGGCCACTCGGAACCATCGGGTTATAAGCTTCAAGTTCTTCGTTAATACCGTCTGCCTCAAATATCTTTTCAATACGCAACATTTCCTGGATCTGGTAAAGCAGGGTCAGACGATCTTCGAAGTACAGTGTCGCATTAGGCCCGAGCATAACCTGGCGATATTTTTTATGCGCTAATACCTGTCGACGAAATTCGGGGCGCCGCTCGGCGTACTGCTCCAGGCTCATTAAATCTTCGCGGGTAATCTGGCCTTGTTGGCTCATGTTAGATTCCATAGGCTTGTTTCAACAGGCTTATCGGGTGTACGGTTTCGCTGCCATCATTTAACCCTGCGGCGATATGATGGCCGGCCATCGGGCAGTCACTGGTATAAACATCGGGCGCTGCTTTTTTGATTCGATTGACCACGGGCCTGGCAATCTTCATCGAAATGTCATGATATTCCTGCTTAATCGCGTAAGTACCATCGTGACCGGAACAACGTTCGATGGTATCAATTTCAGTATCCGGGATTAACGACAGAATGTCGCGTGTCTTGTAACCGATGCGTTGCACACGTTGATGACAGGCTACATGATAGCTAACGCTGCCGATGCTATTTTTGAACTCAGTTTTCAGTAGCCCAGCCTTATGCCTTAACATCAGGTATTCAAACGGGTCGAAAAATGCGCTCTGTACTCGGATCACCCTTTCGTCTTCGGGGTAGAGTAACGGCAATTCCTGTTTGAATTGCAGGGTGCAGGAAGGTACCGGTGAAATAATGTCCCAACCTTTATCGACCACCCTGGCAAGGATTGCCATATTTTCATGTTTCAAAGACTTCACCGAGTCGAGATCACCCAGTTCCAGTTTGGGCATGCCACAGCAAACCGTATTGGGAATTACCATGGTTGGAATATCATTGTGTTCAAACACCGCGATTAAATCTTCACCCAGGTGGGGTTCGTTGTATTGACCATAACAGGTGCCGAATATGGCGACCTTACCCCGCGTTTTATCGCTGGCAACAGCCTTGCTTTGATCGGCCTTGTGTTGCCGCGTACGCTTACTCAGGGTACGGCTATGATAACTGGGTAACCTCGCTCTCGCGTCGACCCCGATTGCGCTTTCGAGCAGCGCGCGTGTATGTTCATTTTTGTTTACCGCGTTAACCACATTGGCAACAATCGGGATACTGGCGAAACTACCGATGCGGTCAGTGGAAGTAATTAATTTATCGCGCATTTTTGTTCGACCCTGCCTGAATCCAAGCGCCTTGGCACGCAGCATCAAATGCGGGAAGTCAACATTCCATTCGTGCGGTGGCACGTAGGGACATTTGGTTAGATAGCACAGGTCACAAAGGTAACAATGGTCTACTACCGAGCAGTAATCCTGCCTGGCCACGCCATCGACTTCCATGGTAGGGGATTCGTCAACCAGATCGAACAGCGTCGGGAAGGCGTTGCAGAGGCTGACACAACGCCGGCATCCGTGACAAATATCAAAAACACGTTCGAGCTCGTCAAATACTGCAGTTTGGTCATAAAAGTCTGGTTCGTTTTGACCCAGCGGGTGACGTGTGGGTGCTTGCAAACTGCCTTCACGGGATGCAGACGACATTGTCAGGTCCTGAGATTTGTGGGTTTAGCTGCAAGGAAAAATCCTTGCAGCCATAGAGATACAGGTGTTAGTCGTCCAGATTATCGAGTGCTTTCTGGAAACGATTCGCGTGCGAACGCTCGGCTTTCGCCAGGGTTTCGAACCAGTCGGCTATCTCATCGAATCCCTCTTCGCGAGCCGATTTCGCCATACCAGGGTACATATCGGTATATTCGTGAGTTTCGCCGGCAATCGATGCTTTAAGATTGTTTTCCGTACTTCCGATTGGCAGGCCGGTTGCAGGGTCGCCAACTTCCTCGAGATATTCCAGGTGACCATGAGCATGACCGGTTTCGCCTTCAGCAGTTGAGCGAAATACCGCCGATACGTCATTAAAGCCTTCGACGTCAGCTTTTGCAGCGAAATACAGGTAACGACGGTTAGCCTGCGATTCACCTGCAAATGCGTCTTTCAGGTTTTGTTCAGTTTTTGATCCTTTCAGGGACATGATGCCTCCGGTAAGTATTGATAGAATTTGTTGGTTGAGAGACTGCTCTCAAGATCAATATTATCAACAGAGAAAGATAAAGGAAGTTAATTTTAACAATAGGATTAATTGTTGAATTCTATAACGGATTTACAAATGCATTGGCATTGAATTAGGCAACTGGAGCGCATTGTTAAAATATTAATCGGGCAAAAAAAAGCCGCGGCTAGCGCGGCTTTCTCTCTTATTAAAATTTAATTATTGGGTTTTTCGGAACGTTCCTCGTAATGTTCCAGTTTGTGCTCTGTAGGATCCTCTAGATACAGTTGACGATTTTCTTCTGATTCAAAATAGATAATCAGGCTATCATCTTCATCGTTTTCGATAACATACGGCATATCGATTAACTGGTCTAACGACTTCCCGGTGATAGGGTCGGTGGTTTCAATTCTATACGTCATATTTACCCCCTGAGCAATATTTTCTCTGTTCAGAGATATGTTTATAACGTTATAAAATTGGTTTGGAAAGCTATTTCGGTACAAAAAATCAAATTATTTGATTTTCTATCATTGAATCAAATGATTACCTACAGTACTTCCCAACCGGGTTAAAATGCCTCTAGTAAGTCACTGATTACTCTCGGGAACAACTCATGTATTATGCGCATCGAGATATGCTGCTATAAACGAATTCCAGCGGCTATATTTAAAACCGCTTATAAAATTTTGAGATATTTGAGATATTGATGAAAAAATACGACGTATACGGAATCGGCAATGCGCTTGTCGACATCGAGTACCATACCAGTGTCGAAAAGCTGACCGAACTGGGCATTGAAAAGGGCGTAATGACCCTGATTGATGAGCATAAACAGAATAATCTCATCACTTACCTCGGTGATTCCCACGAAAGCATGGCCTGTGGTGGTTCTGCCGCAAATACGATTATTGCGTTGGCCCAGTTGGGAGCCAAAACCCATTTTGACTGTCGCGTAGCCAATGATTTTACCGGACAATTTTTTATCCAGGACTTACACGACTCTGGTGTCCACTCGAGCCTGAGTCTCAACGAATCGCTAACCGGTGTAACTGGTAAATGTCTTGTGTTCGCCACCCCTGATGCCGACCGTTCGATGAATACCTTCCTCGGTGCCAGTGCGATGCTCGATGTTAGTGATATTTCCGAACAGGCAATCGGGCATTCAGAATACGTATATCTCGAAGGATACCTGGTTTCTGCAGATTGTACTCGTAATGCAGCTATCCACGCCCGGCGCATTGCTGAGAGTATGGGCGTAAAAACAGCGTTAACCTTGTCTGATCCTAACATGGTAATTTTCTTTCGCGAGGGGATGCAGGAAATGCTTGGCGAGGGCGTTGATCTTTTGTTTGCAAACGAAGACGAAGCCTACGAACTGGCCCAGAGTAAAGATCTGAATGATGCCATCGAGGCTACCAGGCAAGTCGCAAAAACATTTGTAATTACCCGGGGGAAACAGGGTTCTATATTATATGACGGAACCGATCTTATCGAAATCGCAGCTCACCGCGTAAACACTATTGACACGCTGGGAGCCGGAGATCTGTATGCCGGCGCTTTTCTATACGGTCAGTCAGAGGGCATGAGTTTCAAACAGTCCGGCGACCTGGCATCTTTTGCAGCATCAAAAATAGTGACTCAATATGGTCCTCGACTCGCTGCCGGTGACACGCAAAAACTCCTTGCTTCATTTAGGTCTGGTATTTGATCTACCGATAGTTAAAATAGCGCCCTTTGCATTAATTTTCCTGCCGCAGGACGAAGCTTAAACCTATGACAATGTACCAAACCAAAGACCTCAGAATTACCGATGTCAAAGAAATACTATCGCCGGAAGAACTGATGGCGGACCTGCCATTAACCGAGAAGGCATCGAGTACCGTACACCTTGCAAGGCACGGTGTTTACGATGTACTCGATGGTAAGGATGATCGCCTGGTAGTGATTATCGGGCCATGCTCTGTTCATGATACTGCGGCGGCTATCGAGTACGGAGAAAAGCTAAAAGTCCTGATCGATGAATTAAAAAATGATCTGCTCATAATAATGCGTGTTTATTTCGAAAAACCTCGTACCACGGTGGGCTGGAAAGGTTTAATTAATGATCCGGATCTTGACGGTAGCTTCCATATCAACAAGGGTGTGCGAAAAGCACGAGAATTGCTGCTGGCCCTCGCAGACAGGGGCATACCCGCCGGCCACGAGTATCTCGATCTGATCAGCCCTCAATATGTTTCCGATCTGGTTTCCTGGGGTGCAATCGGTGCACGCACAACCGAAAGCCAGGGGCACCGTGAACTGGCATCAGGACTATCTTGCCCGGTTGGATTTAAAAATGGTACCGATGGGCGTATACAAATTGCGATTGACGCAATCCGCGCTGCGCAAAATCCTCACTATTTCATGTCATTGACACTAAAAGGGCACTCGGCAATATTCTGCACTAGCGGTAACGAATATGCGCACGTTATTCTTCGTGGTGGGAACCGGCCGAACTATGACCGCGAAAGCGTCAACGAAGCGGCTGAAAAACTTGAAAGCGTTGGCTTAAGCCCGAGATTAATGGTCGACTGTAGCCACGCCAACAGCCAGAAGAAATTTCTAAAACAGATAGATGTTTGTCGTGATATAGGCCATCAACTGGAAACCGGTCAGAACAATATTTTTGGAGTGATGGTCGAGAGCCATCTAATTGAAGGACGCCAGGACTTTGAGGAAGGATCGACATTGACCTATGGTCAAAGCATTACTGATGCCTGTATTGGCTGGGATGATTCAAAGATGTTATTACGTGAGTTAGCAAACTCAGTTAAAGAAAAAAGGCAGCGACAATAATAATCACCTGGTCAGTTTCTCTACAAGGATAATGCCCGGACAGAATTGTCTAGCTAGCCCGCATATTGTACGAAGGGAACGAAGCTCAGGGGAAATATGGCAAACAAGGTTGGTTGATCGCCCGCCGATGCATAGCCATAGCTATGGATCAAGGGGGATCGATCAAGATCGCCTACAGGGATGTAGCGGTCCGGCGTCCCGGTGGTAGAGCACCAAAAGTAGGCGCTTTTAGGCGACCGCAGGAGCAGCTTGCCGAGAGCAGCCAGATTTTTCCTGACTTCGTTCAGGTACAAACTGTATTTTTCGTTATTTATGATTTTCGTGTCTAATCGTTTGAAATTACTAATAAAGTTCATAAGTAATTACCGCCTTCGTGCAATATGCGGGCTAGCCCATGGCGAATAAACCAAAACGAAAATCAAACAGGCGAAAAAAAAGGACTGGATTCCAAAAGTTTATAGCAGGCCTGTCGATTTTTACCCTGCTGGCTCTGACGGCTTACCTGTACTACCTCAACCATCTGATTAATCTGCGTTTTGACGGCGACACATGGGCAATTCCTTCACGTGTTTATGCGAGACCTCTTGAGCTCTATCCGGGTCTCGAATTGAACGCTGAATCGCTTCGATACGAACTGGGCCTTTCTACCTATCAACGGGTTAATTCAACCCCGGAACCAGGCCAGTATCGAATCTTCGATGCAGCCATCGAATTACACACAGAAGAGTTCGTGTTTAGCGATCAGACCGAGCCCGCACATCAAATTCGAGTATTATTCAATGGTAATGAGATCATTCGAATCGTTGATCTCGCAACCGCTCGCAGACTGGATTTGCTGCGATTGCCACCCGTGGTAATCGGTAGTTACTACCCGCAAAATGGAGAAGACCGCGTTTTACTCTCAGCGCAGCAAATTCCACAAACCCTGATTAAAATCTTGCTGGCAGTCGAAGACAAGAAATTTTATACGCATTTAGGTGTCAACCCGAAATCTATCGCTCGCGCCCTGATCGCCAATCTGAAAGCCGGAAAAACAGTGCAGGGGGGTAGCACCCTGACCCAGCAGCTAGCGAAAAATCTATTCCTGACTCCAGAAAAATCGATCCTGCGTAAGATAAATGAGGCTTTTTTGGCATTATTACTCGAGCTTCGTTTCGAGAAAAAAACTATTCTTACCGCCTACATCAATGAAGTATTTCTGTTACAACAAAAGAAAATCGCGATTCACGGTTTCGCGCTCGCCAGCCAGGCTTTGTTCAAGCAAAGCATTGAGCATTTAACCACAGAAAAGCTGGCTTTACTGGTTGCTATGGTTAAGGGGCCTTCGCGTTATAATCCGATCAAGCACCCCGCGATAGCGCTTGAACGTCGAAATCTGGTTCTACGTGTAACGCGTGACCATCGCATAATAGACGAGATCGAGTATCAGCGATTAATAAAATCACCACTGGCAACGGTGAATCGGCTACCCGGCGTAAACCGTTTTCCAGGTTATCTCGATCTGGTCAAACGTCAACTCAATAGTAGCTATTCAACGAGCGAACTGGCAGCAAAGGGGATGCGCATATTTACGCCGTTTGATCCGTTGCTACAGCGCAACCTCGAACAGGGACTAAAATCCGGGCTGGCTCGATTCGATCAACCCGACCTGCAGGCCGCAGCTGTAATTGCTGACTATCTGAACGGTGATATTCAGGCACTGGTAGGCGACCGGCAGGTAGATTATCCCGGTTTTAACCGGGCCGTGCTTGCGCAACGACCTATCGGCTCGCTGATCAAACCCCTGTTGCTTTATAGCCTGTTAGATGGCGGAAAAACACTTGCCACTTTAGTTAATGACAAGCCAATTCGTATTCGTCAATCCGATAACAAAATATGGCAACCGCAAAATTTCGACCGCAAGATTCATGGACAAATGAGCCTTTATCAGGCATTTATCCGTTCTTACAACTTGCCCTTTGTTCACCTCGGCGTGAACGGTGGTCTCGAATCATTGGCAAACAACCTGAAGCAAATCAACCTGTTAAAACGCGATGTTATTTACCCTTCGTTATTGTTAGGCACATCTGAAATGTCTGCGTTTGAAGTAACGCAAATGTTTCAGGTGATTGCCAACCGGGGATACTTCTCACCCCTTACAACGATTAGACAGGTTAGTGATCAGTACAATCGTACCCTCGATCGCATACCCCTGGCTTCGTATAAGCTGTTTGATGAATCTTCCATGCTCCAGGTACAGCGCGCTATGATCGGAGTAGGTGAGGAGGGTACCGCGAGGTATCTGGCACAGCGTTTCGGGCGTCAAACGCTGGCTGGGAAAACCGGAACGACCAACGACGCCCGGGATTCCTGGTTTGCCGGATTTACCCAACGCGAGCTAACCGTGGTCTGGTTAGGCAAAGACGACAATACATCAATTAATCTCACCGGTTCTTCGGGAGCATTACGTGTCTGGGCAGATATTATGCAAAGACAGGGTTTCAGAGCATTTAAGCTTGATCGCGACGATTCGCTCGAATGGCATTATATCAATCGTTTTAATGGTGGCTTAACAAAACAGGGATGCGCTAATAGTGTATTGTTACCCTTTCCTCAACATCTGGTACCGGATCGAAGGTCTCCTTGTGAGTAAGCAAATATCCGACAGCCTGAAGTTCGGACTCCTGGTTTTTTCTATCCTGATGGTTTCATGCGCCGGACCCGGAATAGTGCCCGAGCGCTACCAGACTGCATCTATTGCGTCCGAGCGTAGTATTGGTCCAGTCGCGGAATTGCAGCGTAAGGCAATTTCGGCCATTAATCAAAATCACTACCCACAGGCGGTCGAATATCTTCAACGTGCGATCAAGATAGAACCCCGGAATGCATTTAGCTGGCATTACCTGGCGCAAACCTACTGGCACACCAGGCAATACGACAGGTGCCTCGATATGGTAAAGCGCTCAATCAGTTATAGCTCAAAACTAGATGATCTAAACCGGGTAAATGCGGCACTGCTATCACAATGCGGGGAAAGCTAAAGGTGCCAACTCTTGCATCGGAAC
>Ga0255051_10000274_pt1 | contig 19329 bp, 16 predicted proteins | sample JV7_2_9_MG_FD_181719 | JGI IMG/M metagenome (GOLD analysis project Ga0255051, IMG submission 181719) | Seawater microbial communities from Jervis Inlet, British Columbia, Canada - JV7_2_9 | ecosystem: Environmental > Aquatic > Marine > Inlet | place: Canada: British Columbia | collected 2016-10-06
GATATGGCTATTGTCTTCTAAATGCTCGCCGTCTTCGTAGACCTGGCTATTGATCCACACACTATGGGGCCCGCTGTTAGAAATCGTAATACCCGATATGACGAAGGACTTATTGATTTCTTCCTGTGCCACAGGTGCGACGAGTTCCGTTTGTGCCGGCTCAATACGGGGTTTGACAATCTCGTCGATTTTGTACCGATTAGCGTTAATAACCTGGCGTTCCTGGGGGGTGGTGAATAATGTCTGGATATCGGCCCCTACCGATTCCGTAACACCCAACGCACCGGCCAGTATCATAGCTGGTAACAATAAATTCGCCGCGTGGTTACTTCGCATCGATTGTTACCCACCTGATGGTGCACTTGGCCAATATGTTTGTATTTTTGGTTTTAAGTGTATTACTAATTTCCCCATTTCGGGTCATCGAACAACTCTCGACTGTGAAAAGATTTTTAATCGATAATCTGAGTCCCTCTAACAGTGCCAAAAGATCCTCTTCGTGCAACAGCCCCATGTTTAAATCCATTGGCGAACTGTTCAATTCAACCCCTCTTTTTACCTTTAGCCCGGGTCTTATAAACTTTTTCTGTGGCAGCAGGTTATAGGTCAGCGTCGGTAGTTTTAATACTTCATTAGTAGTTACAAGACTTTCGATCCAGCTCAGCCTGCGCTCTTCACCAATTAGTCCACTCGATTTATAGCCACCATAGAGTTTTCGATACTGATCCAGTAAATCGATGTCTCTGACTATATCGCTGTAACGTTTATGCGTTGTACGTAGCATCGTCACTGCTTTTTCATACTTTTCAACTTGCACCTTTTCGTACTGAAACCCAACTAGACCCAGTGTAACGGCTAGAATGATGGACAATCCTAAAATAATCAGTGGTTGCCGCAGATAACGCCAGTCAATCCTATTCATCGCGCGTTACCTCTCGCACCACTCGAAACCCAAGTTCGGCAGTGGGCAACTTGTTATTTCTACCTATGCCGGCATCGCCTGACAAATTATTATCGGGCTCTATATCCAGCGGTCGCTTTGTTATTTCAATCGAGAAATAATTCCCCGACTCGGTCATGGCTTTTTCGAGATCGTCTACCATGCTTAACGCATACCGATAATTACCATCAAATTCTAAAAACTCTCCCTCGACGACAGCGATTTCGAAATAACCTTTTTTAGCGGGTTTTTTCTGGCTGGACTTTTTCTTTTTCTTTATCTTTTTTCGTTTGGCTTTACCCCAACTCACTTCACCAACGGATTCGGCATCGGACATATTGGAAATAAACCATTCGATTTTCTTTATCCGGATATCAGAAAACAACGATACGTCCTGGCTAATCAGTGCAAACATTTCTTCCGGATCGTCTATATATTTTTTCTGGATAGTCTCAACGGCCTGCACTATCTGTTGCATGGAAGAGGTAGAAGTTGTCGAATCAATTCGGGAATCACTGAGCTGGTTGAACTTTGATTTGTATTTTTGCTCGATCAGGGTCGTTTCCGCAACCGTACTGTTATAAATCCAGCCTTTAGCCGCACTGGTTGTCGCCAGCCCTATTCCAGTGGCGACGAAAGCCATACTCGTGGCTTTTAGAATCATGCCGGCAATGTGGTGTCTATAATATTTTTTTTCTTTTGCCTGGGCATAATGATTGATGATTAATTTCTTGCTCGCGTAATAACAAAATAAACCAGAACTGAAATCCTGCTGGTCGGGGATTTCAATTTTTTCTTTTTCTAATACTTGATTGACGTCACGAATCTGAAAATCGGTGTAGCCTTCTTCTGAGCACTTGATGGTGAGCTTATCCACGTGCCTTTTATTGGTGATTATTCGGATAGATATGGTATCAGCACGCTCAATCAGGCGCTGGCTAATCAAATAACGCTGGGTACTTTCGATGTCGCGTATGACGTCGGTTGCGTAGTCACCCTGATAAAAACTGGCTATCGGTACTAGTCGACTGAGAACCAGTTTGCCGCCTATAAAAACTGACTGACGTAAATTACTCGGTACCTGCTGACTAACAAGAATGATGGCCGTGTTATCGCTTTCAAGACTACTAATATAATTCTCAGACAGCAAAGGAAGACTGATAATGCCGGAAAGCGGGGTACGAGTATCATCGATGATATTCAACCAGGGTTCGAGTAAAAGCTGGTTGGTCAAGCCGAGCAATAGCAGCTTTTCTTCCTTTCGACCCTTTTTCTCAATCGATTGCGAAACTGCAAATCTGAATTTCGAATTGCGGAAATACTTGAGGTAATTTCTCTTCAATATTGCCTGCCGATCTGAGCCACGTAACAGCGGAACTGTGATCTGGCGAAATTCCTCCTCGATTAAATCGACCAGCAATCGTACCGGTTCATTATGAAACGAGCGCAAATAGGCATTGAACAAATCCAGCCCCTGTTCGTCGGGCTCGAAATAAACGCTACTTTCCAGCTTATAGCCGTGCCACTCCTGTGCGACCATTCTATACCCGGTGAAATAGAGAACTCTCTTCATAATTCTGCCACTAAAAATCGATCGTACTGATCGTATCGTATATCGGCCCCAGTACCGATAGCGCAAGCCACATGACGATGAGGCCGATCGACGCCATCATCGACGTCTGAATCACAGGCTCCATTTTCTCAATGCTATCGTTGATATCGCGATCAAAGAAATAACTGACGTTATTCAGCGACTTGTCCATTTGTCCACTGGCTTCACCAACGCGCAGCATTCTTACCACTAGCGGTGGGAATATGCCTATATTTTTAAAACTCTCACTAATGCTGCCACCCTCGGAAATCTGCTGCCAGGCTCTATCGATACCGTCTTCGAGTACGCTATTGCCAACCACGGACTTGCTCAGGTTAATCGCGTCAAGCACGGTAATTCCTGATGCGAACATCAGCGCAAAATAGCGCGTGAACCGGGAAATCTTGATCTTTTCGCTGATTGGCCCTAACAACCAGATTTTAAGCAACATACCATCCATTTTAAATTTTGCATAATTGCTGGTTTTGTAGAAGTAACTCAGTGTAAAAAAAATGACGAACGGCATACCAATTACCAGGTACCAGTAATTAACCAGGAAATTTGAGGTTGCTATCAGGGCACGGGTTTCAAACGGTATATTTCCACCGAGTCCTACCAGTGCCGACATTATATCCGGCACGATAAAAATCATCATAAACATGATAACCGCAAATACCAGGCTACCCATTACTGCTGGATAGGTCATTATTTTTTTCGCCTTGGCGAGTAACTCATCCTGCCATTTCAGAGTGCTGGTAATATCGACCAGTACCTCACTCATCTTTCCACTGCGCTCGCCTACCTTGATTAAACTGACAAAAACATCGTCGAAAATTTTTGGGTAAAGCCCAAGCGCCTCCGAAAAAGTATTACCACCTTCGATTGCTTCGATAACACCGGTGATGATGTCTCGAAAAGTTGGATTTTCTTCTCCATCGCGTAAATCAGCCAGGCCTTCGAGTATCGGCACGCCTGCGCGAGTTAACTGTTCCAGATAAAATGAAAAATTGATCAGGTCACGGCGACCAATTTTGTTTTTGCCGAAGAGGTCGCTACCGTGCTGTTTTGGCTTATAAGTGACCAGATCCAGATCCATTTTATTGAGCCGAAATTCAAGATCTTCTACATTCCCGGCATCCAGACTGCCGCGTATAAACTTGCCACCGCCATCTATCGCTTTGTAATTATAAAGTGCCATGCTAATGCTCTCTCAACATGATAATTGCGGATTCAATCAACACTAGGTCATTCGCTCGGTCAAATCAGCGACACGCCCGACTTCCTCAATCGAGGTAATGCCATTGATGATATGTCGCACACCGTCATCGGCGAGAGTGAAAAATCCCTGTTCGTAGGCTGCGTCGCGAATCTCCTTGGTGGTTGCACCGTGGGCAAGCATATCATCGAGATCAGTATTCATTTTTAGAATTTCGAGCATGGCAAAGCGGCCTTTATATCCGCTTAGGTCGCAAACCGTGCAACCTTTGGCTTTGTATATTTTCTTCGGTATCAAACCTTCACGATTACTCAACATCCCTAAATCTTGTTTATCCGGCGCGTAACCTTCCTTGCAATATTCACAAAGTTTTCGAACCAGCCGTTGTGCCATCACACCGATAATATTCCCCGCCATGATCTCTGGAATAATACCGATATCCCGCAGCCTGGGTAGGGCGCCGATAGCGGAATTGGTATGCAAGGTCGAATATACCTGATGACCGGTCATCGCCGCACGAAATGCCATTTCTGCAGTTTCATGGTCGCGTATCTCACCCACCAAAATGACATCCGGGTCCTGCCGCATCAACGATTTGATACCATTTGCGAAGCCCATGCCGGCCGTCTCGTTAACCGATGTCTGGCGAATCAGTGGAAAAGGATATTCCACCGGATCTTCCAGGGTCATGATATTAATTTGTTCGTTACTCAAATAATTAAGCAGTGAATAAAGTGTCGTGGTCTTGCCGCTTCCGGTTGGCCCGGTGACCAGAATTATGCCTTCGGGCCGTGACATCATAATTTTTAAAGTGCGCAGGGATTCTGCCGGTAGTTCAAGTTTTTCAAGCGGAATAACCCCCTTTTCCCGATCCAGCACACGCAGTACGATGTTTTCCCCGTGTATGGTGGGTTGTGAAGCAACACGAAAATCGATTTGCCTACCGATGATAGTCCGCGATATACGCCCATCCTGAGGCGCCCGGGTTTCGGCGATATTCATATCCGACATTACCTTTAATCGCACAGCGATAGCAGACCAGTAAGTTTTATGTAAACTACGAATCTGCCGTAACACACCATCGATTCGATAACGAATCCGCAGGAAGGTTTCTTCGGGCTCAAAGTGCAAATCAGATGCGCCGCGTTTGACTGCATCCGACAACATAACGTCTACGAGCCGCACCAGGGGTTGACTGTATTCCTCTGTTTCACCCTGGTAATTGCTGTAGTCCGTCTCACCGGTTTCAATTTCACGCAAAATACCGTCGATCGATAATTCATAACCGTAGAACTGATCAACCGCATTAGATATTTCCACTTCACCGGCTAGTACCGGTACTAGCTCTATGTGCTGCCCAATTTGAATCCTGATGCGGTCGAGCGAAAACAGGTTAAAAGTATCCGACATCGCTATAGTCAGCGTGTTTTTGACCGCATCGAAGTTAAGCGGGATGACCTTATGCTTTCGCGCAGTATCCGAATTGATCATCTTGATCGCATCAGGGTCGGGTACCACGCGTGAAAGATCTACAATATCCTGATCAAGCGCCTCTCCCAGCGCCGAACGCATAATCGACTCGGTAGCGAAGCCGAGGCCAACCAGCAGCTTACCCAGCGGCTGATGTGCCTTTTTTTGTTCGGTCAGGGCGATATTTAACTGATCTTTGGTGATTACACCCTCATCAATTAATATTTCACCGAGCCTCCGGGGTTTGTTTTGGGCATTCATAGCTGTCTTAGCATCTCCAGCCGCACATTGACCATGTCCCTGTCAAACGTGGCCAGGCCATTAGTATAATTATTGAGTGCCCGTTCGTAGTAGGCGATAGCCACCTTCGGCCTGGCAATATGTTCAAGACTGACAGCCAAATTATAGGCGTAGTTCGGGTCATCCGGATTATTTTCGAGCGCTGTAAAATATCGCCCCTGTGCTTCCTGCCAGCGATTTTGCGCACCAAAAATATTGCCGAGCGCAAAATTGAGGTAAGGTGAATCAGGCTCGTCTCGAATCATTAGTTTCAACTGGGATTCGGATTGCTGGGGCGAATAATTTGCAATCGCTATCAGCGACGTCATCGCCAGCGAGTCTTTTGGATTGGCGACCAGTAATGTCCGGTAGTCTCGCATCGCTTCGGCGATCCTGTTGTTTTGAACATTGATCGCGGCGCGGGCCAGTAATGCGTTTCGATTATTCGGATCAACATCGAGTACCGCGTTATATTTCGCCAGTGCAAGTTCATCATCACCCCTCAGATAGGCCGCATAGGCTTCGCTCAGCCAGCGGTCGGTTTCGGTAATCCTGCTCTTACTGCTAATTTGAATTGCATTGTTCGCCGTAGATTTATCCTCACTAACATCTATTACCCTGATATTGTTATCGCTGATTTTCTTAACGGAATTGGCTTCAACTTTCGCAGTCGGAGACTGTTGAACTCCGACCCTGTTTGTCACCTCGGAGTCAATTTGATCCAGATTTGCATTCTCGACCAGACTTTCTTCTTCCTTGACGCCGAGTTCGACAGCCACTACGTCCTCGGTATCGACGGTCAACTCCGCATTTTCGACTATCTGCAAGGTTGTGGCATCCACTTCGCTACCAGGCGTGGCAGCGAATATATTGGTAAATGTCTGGTCCGTTGCTTTTTTGATCAACCCGGGCATTGGATCGCGTTTTAAATGCCGCAGGCTGTTATCGATATTGATAGTCTCTTCATCTATCTGAAAAATACCTAATACCACAATCACCACGAATATACTCAGGGCCGTACCTACATAAATTTTGAAGTTATGTATACGTTGCGCGGATGTTTTGCTGCGAAACATCGTCTTCGCGTATTCCGGCGTCATGACGACATCGGTATCCGATTTTACTCCGGTAAATATTTTCGAGATATCGCTAGTCGGTGGCTTGCGCAATGTCCTGTCATAATTATCGGGAGCAAAAGTTCGTGTCGAAGTTTCTTCACCGGCCAGAGTATGGGACTCGGCGTCTGAGGCCGAGATGCCAACTTCAGCCTCGGTGCCACCCGCTTCCGGAATCTCAACAAGATTCAGGCTTTTAGTAGAATCACTTAGCGGGGTCAAATCGAAGGAGCTTTTTTCTGATAAAGCGGTAGCCTGTATAGCTGTTTGTTCGGCTGTTAGGGTATCGTCTTCATCAAACAGGCTGATAGAAGGATCTTCATTTACGGCTTCTTCTGATGCACTCGATTGAGTATAAATTGTCTCGGAAACATCATCAATTTGCGTCGGCCTGGTAAGGTCATCGAGTTCGGTGTCCGATAATGTTTCATCACCCAAGAAGGCGGTTACATCGTCGTCGGTAATATCTTCAGTTTTATCGCCGTAGAATTCCAGAGTTTCGTCGTCAGTAAATACCACGGTTTCATCTTCGTCGAAACTGCCAGCTATGGACTCGTCTGCGACTACGGTATGTACATCAGTCTCGTCATTCTCGAGTTCGGTCTCGGAAACATCGAATTGAGAACTGTTGGTCCGGTCATACTGTCTAGTAGTTTCGTTTTCCGAGGCAATTTCGGTGCGAGTTTGATCAAGCACTACGGTTTCGTCCGAAGACTCCCGTTCGGCTTCTGTTCCCCTGCTATTTTCTACCTTTTGTTCGGCAGCTTTTTTTAATGCATCTAACAGTAAACTCATTAATTATTCTCTAACGAGACTATTGCGAAAATATATCTGGTTTTAGGAAACGCTTGAAATCACTAAGATTACTATCGAGGTTCGCGCTATCTATAATGCGCGGCCGCAGAAATATTACCAACTCGGTCTTAGCCAACTCCTCGGTTTTTACACCAAATAGAATTCCTATACCCCTGGCATCGTGCAAGCCGGGTAAACCCGCGCTATTTTTACTGGCGGTATCCTGCATCAAGCCACCTATCACGGCGGTATGTCCATCGGCGACGCGAAGCACCGATTCCATTTCACGCACCTGAATTTCAGGGATTTCGTTAGGGGTCGAAAGTGGTTCATTAGTGACCGGATCCAGCTCGACCGGCGTGGTCACAAATCGCAAAATACGCGAAATGGTGGGCCTTATATTCAGAATGATTTCATCATCTTCGGTGATGAAAGGTGTTACATTCATAACGAAACCGACCGGTACCGTGTGTATTGTTACGGTAGTAGTTTTATCTACTATTCCATCTGACGTTGTTGTGTCCGTTTCAGTGCTAAAGTAAACCCGATTATCGACTACCTTCAATATCGAAGTTTGATTGTTCAGGGCCATAATTTTGGGGCTCGACATCACCGAAACGTCGCCGAAAGAATCGAGCGCCTTTATCGCCGCGGATACAGTTCTATCAGAATTGCTATCGGTATAGGTTGCCGAGGTGAATGGCGTTGTCCCAAGTGTAGTCGTCCCCAACAGGCTTTGCTGCAGACTCCAGCCATCACCGGTTGCTATCCGTGACCAGTCGACACCAGCCTGAAAATCGTCATTTAAGGTAACTTCGACAACGGTTGCTTCAATCAAAACCTGTTTGCGCGCGCTATTGATAACCCGGTCGATAAAGCGTTGAATATCATCATGTGCAGATGAAGTGGCACGCACAGACATAGTGCCGGTTTCCCGATTAGAGATGACAATTCCGGTAAAATCTTCGGTTGTAGCAAGCAATGCGACATTTTCTTCCAGTGTTTTCCAGAATTCATTTGTAGCATCGTTGGTCACCGTAGTTGACGAATTACTGCCGCCACCACCGCTATCGCCAGAAGTACCCGTTGACGCTATTTGTGTCGCCACCTCTACACTCGAGGTCGTAACCCTGGACATATTCAAATAGTCGATTCTATATAGTCGTGTAAACGGCCTGTCCTGCTCGACAATCAAATTGGGGCCATCCAGATAATAATGTAACGCTACCTGCCTCGAGATTCTTTTTAGTATTTGCGGCAGTGTCTGATCGATTGCATTAATGCTGACCCTGCCTGTGATCGACGGATCTATATCGAGGTTCATCCGTGCATCGCGTGCGAGTGCAAATAACAACTCGTTTGCCGGGATGTCTGTGACGACGACAGTAAATGTTTGCAGCTTTTCAGCCGGTTCCGGCGCGGCGATAATCGGCACCTGTTCTACCACCGGGGGGATAGCGAGTGGTGGTGGATCAGCCTGCGGTACCGGGACATCAATGTGGCCTGCTACCGCCATTCTATCGTTCTCACCCGTAAAACTCTGGCAGCCCGACAAAGCGAAGACGACAATTAACGATACAATTTTTTTCATTATCATTTTTCCAGTGTAAATCTATTTCAGCTAGAGTAGTGCCTTTTGCATCCGGTAGACAGAATGCAAATATGGAGAATTCGACTTCACCGACTCGGGCAAGCGCTGCATTTCATCACGCCCCTGGGCCAGCGATTCAAATTCACTGTAAAACACGCGATAAATCAACCGCGAATTCATATTTACCTCATATAAATAAGTTTTATCCAGGCTCAATGGCCACTCATTTTGCAAATAGTAAACGAGCTCGCGTTCCGAAGATTTAGTACTCATCAACACCTGAATCGATACATTATTTCTCTGCGCGTTACTTAACCATTCTCGACTTTGTTTTAATTTAGCATTTAACCACCGATGGTATGTTGGCATCGTGTCGCTGCCAGCCTGTTTCACATCGTTGTTCCCTGCATCTTCAGCCGCTTCGATCTTTGCTGTATCCGACTGTATATTCTCGCTTTCGTCTCTTTTATCGATTTGGTTGCTGGTATCAGCCACCACCACTGCTTTCTGCTCAGGCACAGCTCGCTCTAATTCTACTACAACGGTGAGCGTTTTCGTATCAACCGTTTCCGTATCAACCGCTCCCGTATCGACTGTTCCCGTATCGACTGTTCCCGTATCGACTGTTCCCGTATCGACTGTTTCCGTATCGACTGTTTCCGTATCGACTGTTTCCGTATCGACTGTTTCCGTATCGACTGTTCCCGTATCGACTGTTTCCGTATCGACTGTTTCCGTATCGGATGTTCCCGTATCGACTGTTTTTGTATCGACCATTTCTGTACCGACAATGCCAACAGTCTCCTCGGGAGCCGTTTTAGTCACCTGGGCACCAGTATCCTCGTGATTTTTGCCTTTTTCTGTGACCGGCTTTTCAATTTTAGCGTGTTTATCAGCTTCCGCTGCTTGTTTTTCAACTAAAAAAGCCGGCTCAACCCCAAGTTTAGCCAATACACCGGCGAAAAGTGGTTGATTTTTATAAATTGCAAATACCAGCACGAATAGAATCGGCAACACTAGCCACCACATCATATTGCTATTTTTTCGGACAACGCCTTCCCCGAAGGCACTGTCATTGACTGCTGCTACTACGTGCTTCGACGTCAGGTTATGTGTACCTTCAGCATAAGCCGATAATAATATTTTATCGCCGATAATATTAATCCGCCGCAACAAACCATCCGAGTACTGGGCCACTTTTTTTGCCAGGCTTGAAGTGATTAATTCAGGGCCGGTATAGCCGACTTCACGCATTCTAAAATTCAGATATTTATGAATTTCATTCTGAGTAAGTGGCGATAAATTGAAGCTGTGGGTAATCCTTTCGCGCAGTTGACGTATCGATTTTTTAGATAAATTTTCATCCAGCTCGGGCTGACCGAACAATATAATCTGCAATAGCTTGTGTTGATCGGTTTCGAGATTCGATAACAAACGAATTTCTTCCAGGGTGTCGAGTGGCATACCCTGCGCTTCTTCGATAAATAGTACTACCTGTTTATTTTCGATATGTCTTTGCATCAGGTAATCATGCAACATATTCACCACTTCGTGCTTCGACGCATCCTTTGCGGCTGGCAGTTCCAACTCGTAGGCGATGACGAATAATATATCTTCGGCTGAAACACTGGGATTGGCGATATAGATTATTTCTACCGACTTCGGCAGTTTAAGTTGCAACATTCGACACAGCATGGTTTTGCCGCTACCCACTTCACCAACTACCTTGATAATGCCCTCACCACGATGGATTGCGTACACCAGCGCACCGAGGATGTCTCCCCGCTTACCGCCTTCGAAAAACAGACTGGTATCTGGTGATATTTTGAACGGTGGCCGACTCAGCCCGAAATAATCTTCGTACATACTAGCACCCCATCATGGAGATATTTGTGGGTACAGCAAGGTGAGAAGTGGCTATATGCAAGACGCCGTTCGCAGACAAGGATAATACCCCTGGCAAGAACTGCAACGCGGCAATGGCGTACTGCTGGGGCTCGGAACTCATAAATATCGCCATGATGGGGTACTTACTCCTGCCGATCCATTCTGCCGTAGAGTGTGGTGCGATTCACTCCCAGCATATCTGCGGCTTTACTGACATTGCCATCATTTTCCTGCAAAGCAAGATTAATCATCTCATTTTCCATAGACTTCAACATATGATCGAGCTGAAAACCGTCTGCATGCAAAGCCGTCTTTAACCAGTCTTCGTTTCTACTCGCTCCGCCAGGTCGTCGCAACCCGGACATTTCCAGTTTGAGTACTTCGGTCTTGATTGTTTGCCCGGGATACTTCGCCGACAGGCGGATAATGATGTTCCTTAACTCTCTCACGTTACCTGGGAAAGAATAATCATTCCAGAAACTTAACGCTTCTTCATCGAGTTTAAAAGTAGCTATCTGATCGCCCACTTCTTGCTTGAAATAATCCAGTAACTCAAGTTTGTCTCCCGCTCTTTCATTCAACGATGGCACCCGCAGCGTCAGTACACTAAGCCGATGGTACAGGTCTTCCCTGAACTCTCCTTTTTCTATCGCGCTAATAATATCTCTATTGGTTGCCGACAGTACACGTGCGGTAGAATGCCTGGGCTGTGTTTCCCCGAGGCGATAAAACTCACCATCTTCGAGAACACGTAATAACTTGGCCTGCAAATCCATCGGCAGGTCGGCCACTTCGTCGAGCAACAGTGTGCCGGAGCCAACTTCTTCAAAAAATCCTTTCTTGGTTTCAGTAGCCCCGGTGAACGCGCCTTTGATATGACCAAATAGCTGCGATTCGAGTAACTCACCATTAAACGCTGCACAATTCAGGGTTAAAAAAGGCCGCTGTTTTCGAGGGCTGCAACGGTGCAAATTTCTCGCCGTAACCTCCTTCCCGCTGCCAGACTCACCCTCGATCAACACCGGATAAGGCGAGCCGGCAATTTGACCGATCTGCATACGCAGTAATTCGGTAACTTCGCTCGAACCGATAAGTCCTTCTATACCACTGTCACCGGTATCTCCGCCACCAGCCTTTATCTGCTTTTTAAGGCGTACTTTTATTTCGGCGATATCACAGGGTTTTGATATGAAATCAACAGCGCCATCTTCCTTGGCCTGAAATATGTGTTTTTTATTATCCTGTCCAGACAGAACCAGCACCCTCGTAGAGGGGTGCATTTGGGATATTTTTCGTATCACCGCCAAACCTTCGTCAGGTGTATGTGTATCTGGCGGTAAACCCAGATCGACCAGCGCGAGAGTCGGCGAATCGTCCATTTTGCTTAACACCTCAAAACTGGAGAGCCGGTCGCTGGCGCGATTGACCTGGTATTCTTCGCTCAAGACATACTCGAGACTATCGGCGATTATCGAATCATCATCAACCAGTAGCAGGGTCGGTTTTTTTGCACTCGCCAGTGACATAGTGTCATCCTGAACTTTCTAGACAATAAGTATAGTGTCTAAATCTCAACAACTCAATGATTACCTTAAATTACAGTTAGAACTATTTGATATATATAGATTTATAGTCGTTATACGGAAATCTGCAAGCCTCGATAGACATACTTAAAGTACCCGTCATAACTTATTGGCATTAACCCAAATATTGACCTATAGCTGTTATATTATTAGTCAAATAGCCAAATTAGTTAAATTATGTTCAATATCGTACTTTTCGAGCCCGAAATACCGCCAAATACGGGCAACATAATTCGGCTAGCCGCAAATACGGGTTGTAAACTGCATTTGATCGAACCGATGGGTTTCAAGCTTGAAGACAAATTACTACGCAGAGCGGGGCTCGACTATCGAGAGTGGACTGAAATAAAATGCTACACATCATTTCAGAATTTTATTAAATCACGTGAAATCAACCAGTTATATGGCTTCAGTACAAAGGCAAAGCGAACCTATGCAGAAGCCAGATTCGCGCCGGGAGATGCCTTGCTATTTGGTCCCGAAAGCCGTGGTTTGCCGGCTGTAATACTCAATTTTCTCGGCAATGATAAAAAACTTCGAATTCCAATGGTCGAGGGTTCGAGAAGCCTCAATTTGTCAAACACGGTGTCTATCGCGGTTTATGAAGCCTGGCGGTAACAAGAATTCAAATAGGCATCTTCAGGATTGGTACGCAGGTTGGGCTGAGGGCCCCTAATCCCGACCACCCAGTTCGGCTTTTTGCGGTCGATCTTCGAGTGATTTAACCGCATCCAGTGGTTTTTTGCCCTCGTAAAGGACGTAATACACCTGTGCCATTATCGGTAAATCGAGACCGAGCTCTTGCGACATAATATGAATTGCCTTAGCGGCACGCAATCCTTCTACAGTTTGACCAACCTCTATTTCTGCTTCCTCAATTGATTTTCCTTTGCCAATTGCTAACCCGAATCGGCGATTTCTACTCTGGTCATCGGTACAGGTGAGAATCAGGTCACCGAGGCCGGCTAATCCCATCAGAGTTTCCTGACGAGCACCAAGATTTTGTCCCAGGCGCATTACCTCTGATAACCCCCGTGTCATAAGTGCCGCTCGTGTGTTCGCCCCAAATCCGAGGCCATCGGCCACGCCGACCGCTATCGCCAGTATATTTTTCAACGCGCCACCTAATTCAACGCCGATAACATCACTGGAGGTATAACAACGAAAGCGATTGCCATGCAATAAACCGGCAAACTGGGATGTGGCAGCATCGTCATCACCGGCACAGGTGATTGCTGCAGGCAATCCTCTTGCTACCTCGGATGCGAAAGTCGGACCGGATACGACGCCATAATGATGACCCGGCAATTCTTCGCAAACCAGTTGATGCAAAAACTTACCCGATTCGATTTCGAAACCCTTGCTCGCCCAAAATATCGGAATTCCGGGACTGATATGCGATTTCAGGGATCGTAGAAACTCGCGGAAGGTTTTGCTCGGAATCGCGATGAGTACAACCTGTGCGTGCTGCAAACAATCTTGCATCGATGCAGTGGGCCGGATGTTTTTATTTAATTCAATGCCCGGCAGGTAAGTCGAATTTTCACGTTCACGTATCAGACGCTCGATATGATCAACTCGATGTCCCCAGAGGTTAACATTCAGGCCGTTTCGAGCCAGTTGCATGGCCAGCGCAGTACCCCAGGAACCTGCACCGAATACCGCGACAGTCGGTTTAGCCGTCATCTAGTGTTTAACGGTTTCGGCATCCTGGTCTGTGTCTGTGGTCCCGGCATCCCGGTCCGTGTCTGTGGCCTCGGCATCCTGATTTTTGACGGCCTGTTGCTGCATGTGTTGCTGGTACAGGGCGTCAAAATTCACCGGTGAAAGTAACAGGGGTGGAAAACCACCGCGGATGGTCAAATCGGAAATCGATTCTCTGGCATAGGGGAATAGTATATTCATGCACTGACTGCCGAGTAGGTATTTTTTGTCGTTTTCGTTAAACCCGACGACTGCAAAGATGCCCGCCTGCTGCAATTCGACCAGAAATGCAGTTTTTTCCTGATGTTTAACCGTAGCTGTAATGGTTAACACAACTTCATGTAATTTGTCGTCGATACTGGTATTGCTATTATTAAAATTGAGATTGATTTTTGGTTCCCATTTTGTGAAGGTAAATGCATTGGGCGTATCGGGTGATTCGAAAGAAATGTCTTTAACGTAGATTTTTTGAATCGAAAAATGAGTTTGCGGTGCTTGCTCGTCAGCCATCGTATTTAATACTCTTTATGATAATTGTGCGATTCAGTTATTTGCGACTAACCGGTAAATGCGCTTCCTGCCAGGCCATCATGCCACCGTTCAGGTTATAAACCTTATCGAATCCGGCCTTGTTTAATTCCCTGCAGGCGAGTCCAGATCGTGCACCGGTCTTACAGTATACAATGACGTGTTTATCCTTGTGTTTATCGAGTTCACCTACACGTTTACCGACCGAACCAACCGGGATTTGAATGGCTTTTGCAATCTTACCATCCGCTGTTTCGGCGGGTTCCCGCACATCAAGCATTATGGCGTCTTCATTGTTTATCAACTGGATCGCACCAGCTGGCGTCAGTTTGGAAAAATTCTGCGATGCCTGTTTAAATTCATTGATAAAAACGGCAACCAGTAAAGCGACAAAACCGCCAACCAGCAAAGTATGATTTGCTGAAAATTCAGTAATTTGAGTAAGCATATATTAATAAAAGAGTACTAGGAGGAACAAAAAACATCTTGCATCATGCCAATCAGGCGTAGCGTACGAGCGTCTCCCACACGATAAAAAACCCGATTGGCATCTTTGCGCGACGCTAGTATACCCTTATCGCGTAAAATCGCGAGGTGCTGGGAGATATTACTTTGTGAAGTGCCGACATTATCGACGATATCCTGAACGCTGACTTCCTGGCTACCGAGGGTGCAGAGAATCTTTAGTCGTAACGGATGTGACATGGCCTTTAGCGAGCGTGATGCAGTTTCGATGTCTTCCTCTCGTGCCAATAACTGCGGCGCATCAATAGTTTTAACCGGATCAAAATTCATTCGAGGTTTATTACCAAATAATAATATTAGCGATTGATTATGTACGAATCAAAATTAATTGTCTACCAGTGCTAGTGAGGGAAGGGGTCTGTTCGCCTATTTCGATTTAATACAGTATGATTTCGCAACATGATACTCCCGATTAGCGGCACCCCATGAGCCACACCAATATTTGCTTTCTAACCCGAGTCCTGATCACCACAATATTGGCATTTAGCCTGCTCGCTCAACCTGCCACTGCTAGTGAAAAAGACCAGAAAGAGAAAGACCTTAAGGTCCTGCAATCAAAAATAGCGAAGCTGAAACGAACCATCGATGTCAAGGAAGACAGTAAATCGCGCTACACCAAACAACTCAAAATAATTGAAAACAACGTCGCCAAAATTAGTCGGAAAACTCGAGCCTCGAAAAAGAAGATTGCAGTCAAGCAGGCAGAATTGAAAAAACTGCGCAAATCTCGCAACAAACACCAACGTCAATTGAGCAAGGAAAATGACATACTCGCAAAGCAGGTTTATACCGCCTTCACCCTGGGCAAGCAGGAGAAGGTAAAACTGTTATTTTCGCAGAAGAATCCGGCCGAGTTACAGCGCAACCTGATTTATTACCAGTATTTTTCCAATGCGCGTGCCGAACTTATTACTACGGTGAAAAGCAGTATAGAGAAAATCCTTGAAGCAGAGGTTGGCATCAAAAAGGCCAAGCTAAACCTGGAAAAAAGTTATCGTTTGTTAAAAACACAAAAAGCTCAACTTGATAAGGATCGAGCAAAACGAAAATCAATCATCGCCTCGCTGGACAAACAACTGAAGAAACAGGGTGGACATCTTACACGGCTCGAAGACGAGGCCAACCAACTGCAAAATCTGATTAGTTCGATTCAGGATATTTTAATTGAAACCCCGGAACCCGAACTCAAACGGAAAGCGTTTGTCAAACTCAGGGGGCAATTAGCCTGGCCGGTGCAAGGCAAAATTAAAAAACTGTTCGGGCGCCAAAAACCACTATCCGACCTGCGTTGGCAGGGAATTATGATATATGCACCAGCGGGTAACCATGTTAGGGCTGTTTCACGCGGGCGTATCGCTTTTGCCGACTGGCTCCGGGGCCTGGGTAATTTGATCATTATTGATCATGGTAATTCCTACCTGTCTTTGTACGGACATAATGAATCTTTATTTAAATCTGCCGGCGAATGGGTTGAGTCTGGTGATATAATAAGCAGTATTGGTAGCAGCGGTGGGCAGCAAAAGCCCGGCCTTTACTTTGAAATCAGGAAAAAGGGCAAGCCGCAGAATCCCACAAGGTGGTGTAAGACTGGTAATCAGTTTGCATCTTAATAACAGGTAAGAGATGATTATCGTTAGTGATCTGGAAAAATTGCAATTTTCCAGTCGTCATACAACTTCTAACCCGAAATCTGGTCTACAATTAGCGCATGGCATGCGGAGAACTTAATGCTTAAATTACGAAAATCAACCTACTTCGTGGTAGGTATACTGCTCGGGTTATCACTCGCAATCGGGCATAGCGTCTATGCGCTGAAAGATAACCAGGATATTCCGTTTGAAGACTTACAGGCATTTACCGAAGTTTTCTCGCGTGTCAAATCTGACTATGTCGAAGGTGTCGACGATAAAAAACTGATCGAAGATGCGATTCGGGGGATGCTCGGCGGACTCGACCCTCACTCATCGTATTTGAATACCAGCGAATTTAGCGATTTGAAGATCGGCACCACCGGCCAGTTCGGAGGTCTCGGCATCGAAGTAGGCATGGAGAACGGATTCGTTAAAGTAATTTCGCCGATCGACGATACGCCCGCGGCACGCGCCGGTGTTCAGGCAAGCGATCTGATCATTAAGCTTGATGATAAACATGTTAAGGGCATGACCCTGAACGAAGCGGTCAAGATTATGCGCGGAAAACCGAATACGGATATAGTACTCACCATCGTCCGGGACGGTGAATCGAAGCCACTGGTGATAACCATTACGCGAGAAATTATTCGCGTCAAGAGTGTCAAGAATCGCATGCTGGAACCCGGTTATGGCTATGTACGTATTACCAATTTTCAGTCCCGCACCACTACCGATCTACTCAAGGCAATATCCGATTTGCAAAAGGAAACTAGCCTCGAAGGCCTGATTCTTGACCTGCGTAATAACCCGGGCGGCGTGCTGAACGGCGCGGTAGGCGTCTCCGATGCATTTATCGATGATGGCTTAATCGTCTATACCGAGGGCCGAATCGAAGATTCCAGCCACCGCTACCTGGCAACGCCGGGCGACAGCCTGAATGGCGCGCCATTGGTCATTCTAATCAACGGCGGATCGGCTTCCGCCTCGGAAATTGTGGCCGGCGCCATGCAAGACCATAAACGTGCGATCATTATGGGTACCAAATCATTCGGCAAGGGCTCGGTTCAGACCATTCAGGAATTACGCAATGGGTCCGCGGTGAAGTTAACCACGGCGCGTTATTTTACCCCTAGCGGTAGATCAATACAGGCCACGGGCATTGTCCCCGACATCACCCTGAGAACCTTGAAAATTTCGGCCACGGACGAAAACCAGGGTCCGACATTTTCTGAAAAAGACCTCGATGGACGACTCAGCAACCCTAATGGCGATACGGACGAAACCGACGGCGATGCAAGGGATAAAAAAGATTCGAAAAAACTGGCAGAAACCGACTTCCAGCTATTCGAAGCCCTGAACCTGCTGAAAGGATTGCATATCTTAAATCAGCAAAACAGTAGCTAGACATCATGTTATGATCAGGCACTTCCTGATTATTCCCTTGTTATGTCTGGCGCCGTTTGCGGTAGCTGACCAGCGACCTGTTTTGTCGCTGGTGATTGACGATTTAGGTTATTCTTATCAACAAGGCCAGGCCGCGATCAATCTACCGGGTGACCACACCTACGCCATAATCCCCGGCGCTGTTTATAGTCAAAAACTGGCACAGTTTGCGCAGCAAAAGGACAAGGAAATTATTCTTCATCTCCCCCTGCAAGCCTCGAGTTCGCTGGCGCCAAAGGAACCGAATGCACTAGATGAAAAAATGGATGAAAATCAGCTCACCGCTAATTTGCACTCAATGCTATCGGCTTTTCCAAATATCAAAGGCATCAACAATCACATGGGCAGTCATCTGACCGCAATTGATTATTTTATGCGCCCGATCATGGACAGCATTAAATCCTATAATCCCGGCCTGTATTTTCTCGATAGCCGCACAACAGCACTCAGCGTCGCCCAGGCCGAAGCGCTAAACTCTGGGCTTGATTCAATTTCCCGGGATGTATTTCTCGATAACGACTACACTAATATCGAATCAATACGCCTGCAGTTCCAGATCTGGTTACAAAAAGCGCGTGATCGCGGCTCGGCAATCGCTATCGGACATCCGCACGATTCGACCATCAGTTTTCTACGCGAAAATATGGCACAGACCAGTGAGCTGTTTAATTTTGTCAGCGTTTCAAAATTGATTGAGATGGTCTACACCTCAGAAGACGCCTATTCGTGGCAGGAGAATTTAACCCGCCTGCAGGACGAGTTGAATTAAAACAACAATATTACTATTAATCGGACATGCCAGTATTGCTAATTACTATTTGGCAGCCTCTGATTAAGTCGAATCAGAGGCGATTGGCGCTTACTTTAAACCTGTCATATAAAGCACAGCCTCTTTAGGGTCAGACTAACAATATTTATTGCCTCGTCCGAAAAATTAGTGGGTAAGGTCGAACCGGAGAAAACAGATAAGTGTATGATTTCAAGTGACTTTTATTGTATCAAGATCGAGAAATCAATGCTAACGTGTAAAC
>Ga0255051_10000275_pt1 | contig 19319 bp, 14 predicted proteins | sample JV7_2_9_MG_FD_181719 | JGI IMG/M metagenome (GOLD analysis project Ga0255051, IMG submission 181719) | Seawater microbial communities from Jervis Inlet, British Columbia, Canada - JV7_2_9 | ecosystem: Environmental > Aquatic > Marine > Inlet | place: Canada: British Columbia | collected 2016-10-06
GGCAGCCGTGTTTGGGGTTTTCATGGCATGGGGCATCGGTGCCAACGACGTGGCGAATGCCATGGCAACCTCGGTTGGATCCAAGGCACTGACAATCAGGCAGGCCATCCTGATCGCCGCAGTCTTTGAGTTTCTCGGCGCTTTGCTGGCGGGTGGTGAGGTAACGTCCACAATCCGCAAGGACATCGTGGACGTTGGGCTTTTTAGCGACACGCCCAAACTGCTCATATACGGGATGCTCGCCTCGTTGCTCGCGGCCGGTACCTGGCTCCTGATTGCGTCGAGGAATGGATGGCCGGTCTCGACAACCCACTCGATTGTCGGTGCTATCGTCGGCTTTGCGGCAGTTGGTGTCGGATTTGATGCCGTTAATTGGGGCAAAGTTGCGACCATCGTTGTGAGCTGGGTTGTGTCACCAATGCTGGCGGGTTTTGTCGCACTGCTGATATACAGGAGTGTGCAGCGTCTGATTCTAATTCAGGACGACCCTCTCGCCTGTGCAAAACGCTACGTGCCTGTTTATATTTTCTTCGCGGCATTCACCATTACACTGGTTACGATATTGAAAGGCCTCAAACACGTCGGCCTGGATCTGAGCCCGGCGAACAGTTACCTGCTCGCTGCGGTCTTCGCTGTTGTTATTGCAGTGATTGGCAGGTTTGCGATTCAACGCATTCAACCGGATCGCAAGGTGGAAAAGAAACATCACTTTTATACGGTCGAGCGCGTTTTCGCAGTCCTGATGGTCGTCACCGCCTGTTCGATGGCATTTGCACATGGCTCCAATGATGTCGCAAACGCAATCGGCCCCCTGGCCGCGGTTATCAGCGTGGCGCAATCAGGGATCGTGGACGCCAAGGCAGCATTGCCGATCTGGGTTCTTCTCCTGGGTGGCGCAAGTATTGTGATCGGACTGACGACGTTCGGCATTCATGTGATTGCGACTGTTGGACGCAAGATCACGCAGCTAACACCGAGCCGCGGTTTCGCCGCTGAACTTGCGGCAGCAACAACCATTGTCATTGCGTCAGGCACCGGTATACCGATATCGACAACCCACACACTGGTCGGTGCGGTCCTCGGCGTAGGGCTTGCGCGTGGCATTGCTGCAATTGATCTGCGCGTCGTCTCCAGAATTTTCATATCCTGGGTTGTGACGATTCCGGCAGGCGCTTTGCTTGCTATCTTTTTTTTCTTCCTGTTCAAGTCTGTACTGCCGTGAATCGTCCTTGCGGGGCAAGTATCAAGAAGCTCTTGATCGAGAAGAGCATGCAGGTATCGCCGACCAGCACAGCTAGATTTGTAATTCGGGCATCCGAACAATGAGTCCGTCGAGTTCGTCGCTGACCTCGATCTGGCAACTCAAGCGACTCGTTTCCTGGATGTCCATGGCGCATTCGATCATATCCGCCTCGATATGCTGGCGAGAGCCGGTCACCGCTACCCACGCCGGGTCCACATAGACGTGGCAAGTAGCGCAACTGCAGGCGCCACCGCATTCTGCCTCGATACCGGGAATATCGTTGCTGACGGCACCCTCCATTACGCTCATGCCTGGCGAAACGTCGACCACGTGAGATGTTCCGTCGAATTCAATGTAGGTTATTTTGGCCATTCCTCAGGCTTCCAGCGCGGTATTCATATTTTTGTTCATTCCTTGCGGTGTAGCCTGAATCAGTTCGGTCACGCAGTCGTCGATGCTTTTGCCGTTGGTATCGATTGAGGCATGCGCCTTTGAGTAGAATTCATCTCGTTCTGACAGAATCCGCCGCAGGTCTGCCATCGCGTCTTCCTGGTTTTCCATTGGCCTGACGTCGCCTTCGGCCCTGAGTCGACGCATGTATTCCTCCGGTCGGGCGTACAACCAGACCACAAAGCAAGTTGTCAACAAGGTATTCAGTAATTTCGAATTCATGACGATACTGCCACCAGTCTCGACCACGCATCGATCATGCTGTTGCAGCGTTCGCATCAATGCTTTCTCCTCGAGACGTCTGTAACCGGCCTGACCTGACAGGGAAAAAATTTCCGATGCGCTCATCCCGGCGATTTGTTCGATCTCGCTACCCAGGCGGACGAACGGCGCGTCAATTCGTTGTGCCAACAATGTTCCCTGGCTGGTCTTGCCGGCGCCACGCAGACCAATCAATGCGATTCGCCGGCGGGATTCCACCGGAACGGCAAAGTTCTCTGACAGCATTTGCAGAAACGCTTTGTGACTATCTGGACTCAACTCTCGCAACAGGTCGGCAATCAGTACTTCCTCAGCGGTTTGCCGTTCGTGCATTTGCAGCAGGTCGCTCGGCTCGGTACGTAAAGCCGACGCGACGCGGGCCAGTAGAACGACCGATATATTTCCCTGCCCCTGCTCGAGCTGTGCCAGGTAACGCTCGGAAACACTGGAGTCCCGGGCCAGAGCCTTTCGTGTCATGCCACGATGCGCTCTCAAGGTGCGCACGCGATCACCCAGGATGCCCAATAGTTGCTCGGACTCGATTTGGCTTGTTTCCGGATCGGTAGACATGTTGTTGGCAATCTTCAATTTGACGGTTGGAGCCTTGCTCACTGGGTGTGCCGGGTATATTATCATGCATGTTTTAAGAAAATAGTAGCACAAAGAAGCATTATAATGCAGAAAACCTCGGAAACTGATGACAAGCCGGCGGCCAGGCTCGATTTTCGAACGTCGCCCGACAGGTATCGGCACTGGTCCATATCTATCGACGGCCCTGTGGCGAAGCTCATCATGGCCGTTGATGAAGACAGTCCGTTTGCGGGTGGCTATGAGCTGAAACTGAATTCCTATGATATCGGCGTCGACGTCGAGCTGTACGATGCGGTGCAACGGCTCCGATTCGAGCATCCGGAGGTTCGATCCGTGGTCCTGACGTCGGGTATCGATACGATGTTTTGCGCGGGCGCAAATATCCGCATGCTGGGCATATCGAGCCACTCGCACAAAGTCAATTTCTGCAAATTTACTAATGAAACACGTAACGCGATCGAAGATTCGAGCCGGCACTCCGGTCAGACTTACCTGGCCGCTCTGAACGGAACGGCTGCGGGCGGTGGCTACGAGCTTGCGCTGGCAACGGAGTACCTGATGCTGGTCGACGATGGCAATGCTGCGGTTTCCCTGCCGGAAGTACCGTTGCTTGCCGTATTGCCCGGCACCGGCGGGCTGACCCGGGTTGTCGACAAGCGCAAAGTTCGACGTGACCTGGCTGATGTTTTCTGTACCCTCGAAGAGGGCATGAAGGGGCCGCGTGCGGTCGATTGGCGATTGATTGACGAAATGGTGCCGCGTTCGAAATTCGATGAGCGGGTCGCCGAAAAGGCGCTTGAATTAGCGGCACATTCGGATCGACCGCAGGGTGAAACCGGCATAGTTCTCGAACATCTGGAAAGAAGCGAAGAAGACACTGTAGTCCGCTATCCCTTCGTTACGGTGTCGCTCGATCATGATGGCCGCAGCGCAACGCTGGATATCGAGGCGCCTGACAGCGATGCACCTGTCGATGTGGCTGAGATCAAGGAGCAGGGCGTCAATTTTTGGCCGCTTGCCGTAATCCGGGCATTGGACGATGCGTTGCTCTACTTGCGATTCAACGAAGCGACGTTGGGCACATTGATCATCAAGACGTCTGGTGACGGTGATCGAATTGCCGCATACGACGCGCTGCTTGAAGCTAACCGGGAAAACTGGCTGGTCCGCGAAATCCTGTTGTACATGCAGCGGACCTACAAGCGGCTCGATGTTACCTCGAGAACGACATTTGCTTTCGTGGAACAAGGCAGTTGCTTTAACGGCATGCTGTCGGACCTGCTGTTCGCTGTGGACCGGAGTTACATGCTGGACGGGCAACTGGACGATCGTCCGGTAGCAACGATTCAGCTCAGCGAACTGAATTTTGGTGCATTGCGCATGGCGAACGGTCTCACGCGCCTGGAAACCCGTTTTCTCGGTGATGATGGTAGCCTCGAGAACGCACGCAAACTCATCGGTAAGAGTCTCGATGCACAAGAGGCGCTTGCAGCAGGGCTTATAACCTATGCGCCGGACGACATCGACTGGGACGATGAAATTCGGCTGCTGCTGGAAGAGCGGGCGAGTTTTTCGCCCGATGCCCTGACCGGTATGGAGGCAAATCTGCGATTTGCCGGGCCGGAGACACTCGAGACGAAAATTTTCGGTCGTCTGAGTGCATGGCAGAACTGGATTTTTCAACGCCCGAATGCCGCAGGTAGCGAGGGCGCATTAAAGCTTTATGGCACCGGCAAACGTGCCAAATACGATCGTGGGAGAATTTAGTCATGTCTGATGTCGACTACGCAGCACTGATTCCAAATAACGTCGACCTGGCGTCGGATGCACGACTGCAACGTGCACTGGAAGCCTGGTATCCAAAGTACATCGATTGGTGGAAAACCATGGGGCCGGAGGGCTTCCAGGACTACGAGGTGTATTTGCGCACCGCCATCGGCGTGGATTCTGAAGGTTGGGCGAAATTCGGCTACGTAAAAATGCCCGAATATCGCTGGGGTATTCTGTTGGCGCCACAAGAGGAGGGACGCAGGATCGCGTTCGGCCAGCACAAAGGTGAATCGGTCTGGCAGGACGTGCCCGGTGAGTATCGCGCAATGTTGCGGCGCCTCGTCGTCATCCAGGGCGACACCGAACCCGCGTCGGTCGAGCAGCAACGGTATCTCGGCAAGACGGCGCCGTCGCTGTATGACATGCGCAACGTATTCCAGGTAAACGTTGAGGAAGGTCGCCACTTGTGGGCCATGGTCTACCTGCTGCAGAAGTATTTCGGTCGCGATGGCAGGGAAGAGGCCGAGGACTTGTTGATGCGGCGATCCGGTGACGCCGATAAACCACGCATACTCGGAGCATTCAACGAAGCGACTCCGGACTGGTTGTCGTTCTTCATGTTCACCACATTCACAGATCGTGATGGCAAGATGCAGCTCGAGTCGCTCGCGAATTCTGGTTGGGACCCGCTCGCACGAACAACCCGGTTTATGTTGACCGAGGAAGGTCATCACATGTTTGTCGGGCGGACGGGAGTCGAGCGCGTCATTCAGCGCACCTGCGAGATCATGCAGGAGAATGGCATCACAGATCCGCTGGAGATCGAAGGCATACGCAAACATGGCGGTATCGATTTGCCGACCATTCAAAAGAAAATCAATTTCCATTTTTCGGTGACGCTGGACTTGTTCGGTGCCGAGATTTCGACGAACGCAGCGAACTCGTTTAACGCCAGTCTGAAGGGGCGTTTCCACGAGCCAAAGATCGACGACGATCACCAGCTGCAAGCGGATACCTATCCGGTAGCCCGGGTTGTCGACGGTAGGGTGCAGATTGTTGAAACGCCCGCGTTGAGCGCGATCAACGGTCGTCTGGCCGATGACTTCATCGACGATTGCGAGAAAGTTATGAAGCGATGGAACCGGGTATTCCAGACGTACGGCATCGAGCATTCTCTTGCTTTGCCACATCGCGCGTTTAACCGTGCGGTTGGCGAATTTGCCGATGTCCATGTAACCGACAAAGGCGAAGTGGTCTCGGAAACCGATTGGCACGATCGCAGGAGCGAGTGGCTCGCATCGGATGTGGATCTCGACTACATCCTTTCGCTTATGCAACCGGAAACAACACCGGGCAAATACGCGAAGTGGATAGCAGCCCCGAAAGCCGGCATCAACGGCCAGCCTGGCGACTTTGAGTACGTCAAAGTGGCGGCGTAGAGTCAGAGTGATGAGTACTCAACAAGCTTTTGCCGAGGCGGTTGCAACGATTACAACTCGTATTGCCGGCCAGGCGTTGGACGGTAGCCTGCAGGTCTTCCTGAACGAGAATTTTCCGCCCGGTGGCGAGGCATTTGATGATCTCGCCGAACTGTGCCGGCAAGGGGTCGACGAAGGCTGGCTCTGCGATCGTGAGCAAGGTGGAATAAGGTTCGGTCGTGTCATCAAGCCAGGTCCGGATACCGGTGGCTACTCCGTTGACGTCGTTGCGATGCACGATATTCAGGGGCCGTATCACGGGCATCCAAACGGCGAGATTGACATGATCATCCCCGTATCGACCGGCGCGAGGTTCGACGGTCAGGGTCAGGGCTGGCTGGTGTATGAGCCGGATTCGGAACATTACCCGACCGTGAGCGACGGCAAGGCCATCGTTTTGTACTTGCTTCCCGACGGCGCTATCGATTTCACGCGAACGGCGCCCTGACGGCAAGACTCGTGTCTGATCGCATATCAATGGACTCGATCGTTGTTCGCCTGGCCGGTGATTCCGGCGACGGGATGCAACTTATGGGGTCGCAATTCATCGCCTCGACGGCGCAAAGTGGTGAGGATTTCGCGACATTCCCGGACTATCCAGCCGAGATTCGCGCGCCCGTCGGAACGACGTTCGGCGTATCTGCCTACCAGATGAATATCGGCGCCGACCCGATCACAACGGCCGGAGACAAGCCCGATGTTCTGGTGGCGTTCAATCCAGCTGCGCTGAAAGTGAACTTGCCATTACTTGACGATGGCGCGCTGCTGCTCGTCAATTACGACAGTTTTACTGCGCGAAATCTGAGCAAGGCCGGTTATGAGGAAGACCCGTGCGGCACGGGTGAACTCGACAGCTACCAGGTGGTAATGGTTGACGTCGGCCGCCTGAACCTCGAAGCCGTCAAGCCCTTTGGCTTATCGAAAAGCGATGGCGGACGCTGCAAGAATTTCTGGGCGCTGGGCCTGTTGATGTGGATGTTTGATCGTAACTTGTCGCCGATCGAAGCATGGATCAAGGCAAAGTTTGCGAACGCGGAGGTCGTGCGGAATGCGAACCTGGCCGCGCTTCACTCAGGGCATGCCTATGGCGAAACAGCGGAACTCACCGAGGCATTGCCACGATTCGACATTAGTAAGGCGGTACTGCCAAGCGGCGAGTATCGCGGTATTACCGGTGCGGAGGCACTGTCTTTAGGCCTCGCGGCCGCTGGCGAGCTGGCCGACCGCCCACTGATCTTTTGCTCCTACCCGATAACTCCTGCGTCGCAGTTGCTGCATAGCCTGACCAGGCTTGATGATCTCGGCGTTGGCACTTTTCAGGCTGAGGACGAAATCGCCGCGATTTGCGCGGCGATCGGCGCGTCTTATGGCGGTGCTATCGGCGTGACCTCGAGCTCCGGTCCCGGGATTGCGTTGAAGACCGAGGCGATGGGTCTTGCGGTCAACACGGAACTTCCACTCGTAATCGTCAATTCACAACGGGGTGGTCCGTCGACGGGTTTGCCGACCAAGACCGAGCAGTCCGATCTCTACCAGGCCGTATACGGGCGCAATGCGGATACACCGATACCGGTTATTGCGGCGCGGTCGGCTGGCGATTGCTTCGAGACCGCAATCGAGGCAGTGCGAATTGCAGTTCGGCACATGACGCCGGTCATGTTGCTGAGCGATGGCTATCTGTCGAATGCTGCAGAGCCCTGGCGAATTCCGAATATGGATGAGTTTGAGCCCATCGCCGCCAATTCGGCGCCGGCGCCCGACGATAGTCGCGATACACAAGGCATGGCATTCGAACGGAATCCGGCGACCCACGGCCGGCCCTGGATTACACCGGGCATGCCGGAGCTCATGCACCGGCTTGGTGGAATAGAGAAAGACATCGACACGGGCCATATCTCCTACGACCCACAAAACCATCAGCGCATGAGCGATATGCGTGCCGCCAAAGTAGCATCGGTAGCCAGCTTCATTCCAAACCAGGTCATGGAACTCGGGCCTGATGAAGGTGCATTGCTCATCATCGGCTGGGGTTCCACTTATGGGCCGATTTTTCAGGCCGTGCAGGAGATTCGGAAATCACACGTCGATGTTAGCTATACGCATTTGCGGCACCTGTTTCCCTTCGCGCAGAATCTAAAAGAACTGGTCGGCAACTTCCAGCAGGTATTGGTGCCGGAAATGAACATGGGACAACTATCCACCTTGTTGCGGGACAAGCTCGGTATCGAACCGACGCCGTTTTGCAAAGTAACGGGGCAGCCATTCCTGATCTCAGAGCTACTCGAGAAATGCCGTTCGATGTTACCGCCGGTTGTCATTGCGTCGGGCGACTCTGTGGCAGGAGGAAAAGCACAATGAGTGCTGCGCTGACAGCCAAAGATTTCGCCACGTTGCAGGAGGTCCGATGGTGTCCGGGTTGCGGTGACTACGCGATTCTCAAAGCCGTCACAAAGACGCTCGCCGAGGTGGGCGCAAAGCCCGCAGAAACGGCATTTATTTCAGGCATCGGTTGTGCTGCACGTTTTCCGTACTACGTCGAGACCTACGGTTTTCACGGCATTCATGGGCGCGCACCAGCGATTGCCACGGGCCTGAAATTGGCAAATCCGGAGCTCGACGTCTGGGTAGTGACGGGTGATGGTGACAGCCTTTCGATCGGCGGTAATCATCTTGTGCATGCATTGCGGCGTAACGTCGGATTGAAGATTCTATTGTTCAACAACGAGATCTACGGTCTTACCAAGGGGCAGTACTCCCCAACATCGAGAATCGGGACCCGGTCGCCATCCAGTCCTGGCGGATCGATCGATTCGCCGCTGTCGCCTGGACAACTGGCGCTCGGCGCTGGTGCGAGATTTTTCGCGCGTGCGATTGACACAGACAAGGCAGGTCTTTGCGATGTACTCAAAGAGGCACACGCATTTGATGGCACAGCATTAGCCGAGATATTCCAGAACTGCATCGTCTACAACGAGGATGTTTTCGCCAACTTCACTGATCGAAAACAAGCTGCGGATACGCAGCTGCGTCTCAAACACGGCGAGCCGATGTTGTTCGGTCCTGATAGTGCGAAGGGCATTCGATTCGATGCCGAGGCATTTTCACTCGAGGTAATAGACGCGCAAGCAAATCAGGAGCAGGTATTGCGGCACGACCAAACAAATAAGGTGCTTGCAAACCTGCTGGTCGAGCTGGAGTCACCGGTCGCGCTCGGTGTGATCTACAAGAATCCCGCCGAGAGTTTCGAAAAGTCCTGGCATGCTTTAAACGGCAACGGGTTGCGGCGAAGCGGCAAGGTTGCGGATGCGCTCCGTGCCACGAATACCTGGACGGTGACCTGACATGCCAGTGAACAAAGGAAACAATAACGACGCTCTGGATGGCACAACGACCGCGGTACTTGAAATCAATGGTGAATCGTACCCGGTTGTTTTTCCGACGCACCATACGCTGCTCGAAGTTTTGCGCGAGGAATGCAGACTGACCGGTACCAAGCACGGCTGCGAGCTCGGCGAGTGCGGCGCTTGCGCCGTGCTGGTTGACGGCGAGCCGGTGTTGTCCTGCCTGCAGATAACGACGGATGTCGTCGGTAAGTCGATCGAAACCGTCGAGGGTTTGCAGAACGATAACGATTTGCACCCATTGCAGGAGGCGTTCGCGGATCTTGGAGCCGCACAATGCGGCTATTGCATACCAGGCATCCTGATGGTGGCAGAGGCGCTGCTGGAAAAGGAATCGGAGCCCGATGATGAGCAGATTGCCGAGGCGTTGTCAGGGAATATTTGCCGCTGCACCGGCTACAAACGCATCGTTGCGGCAGTCAAATGGGCGGCTGCGAAGAAGCGCGGCGATGATTGGCGGCCTGCTGAAGAATTGTTCACGGGTCACGAGATTCCGCAGTAGGCATACCCTATGACCACAGAGAAGGGCATAAAAGATAGCAAGCTGAAGGTCGTGGGTACGCCGTTTCGTCGCGTGGATGGCCGGGCGAAAGTTACCGGTCAAACGCTTTTCGCCGATGACCTGCAGTTCCCTCGCACCGTGTATGTCAAGCTGGTACGAAGTACGGTGCCACATGCGCGAATCAGGCACATCGATTTCTCCGCGGCATTGGCGATGGAGGGTGTCGTAGGGACACTGGTCGGCGAGGAATTACCGGAAAAATTCGGCATCATGCCGGTGTCGGAAGACGAACATGCCCTGGCCATCGAGACCGTACGATTTGTTGGCGATGCGCTGGCCGCCGTTGCGGCAGTTAGCGAGGACATAGCACACGCCGCAGCGCTGGCAGTCAAAGTCGAGTATGAACTGCTACCGACCATTGGCAGCGTCGAGGAAGCGCTGTCGACGCCGGCACCGCAAATTCACGACTATGCGGATGATGGCAACATACATAAGAAAGTCTCGCTGAAATTTGGTGATGTAGAGGGCGGCATGGAGGAAGCCGACCTCATCCTGGAAGATAATTTCTTTTACGAGGGTAATAACCACCTCGCGCTGGAGCAACATGCTTCGATCGCCGTCACGGAGGATGACGATCGCGTCACCGTTTATTCGTCGACACAGTGCCCGCACTACGTGCATCGCGCACTGACCAAGACGCTGGGAATTCCAACCTCTCGAATCCGGGTCATTGCGTGCTCCAACGGCGGTGGATTCGGCGGCAAGAGCGATCCGTTTAACCATGAAATAGTGGTCGCAAAGATGGCGCTCAAACTCGGCCGGCCAGCCAAAATTTCGTTGACGCGCGAAGAGGTTTTTTACTGTCATCGCGGCCGCCATCCGGTGCAGATGAACCTGAAAACCGGTTTCCGCAAAGACGGTACCCTGACATCGCAGCACCTGCGAACGACCCTCGATGGCGGTGCGTTCGGTAGTTATGGCGTCGCCAGTACCTTCTACACGGGCGCCCTGCAAACGACGACTTACAAGTTACCGAATTACTGGTTCGAGGGTGCGCGGGCGTTCACAAACAAGCCACCGTGCGGGCCGAAGCGAGGCCACGGTACGCCGCAGCCTCGATTCGCTTACGAGGTCCAGCTCGACAAGGCGGCGCACGCACTGGGCATCGATCCGGCAGAGCTGCGCCTGCGAAACCTCGTGGAACCTGAAACGATCACCGCAAACTGGCTGCGTATCGGTACGGTCGGTCTGAAAGAGTGTATCGAGGCCGTCGTCAGGGGTAGTGGCTGGCAAGAACGCTATGGCAAGTTGCCCGCAGGACGCGGGCTCGGGATTGCTTGCAGCGCCTACATGACCGGTGCAGGTCTGCCCATTTACTGGAACCATATGCCGCAGTCGGGCGTGCAGATCAAACTGGACCGCAGCGGCAACGTTGCTGTGTTTTGTGGTGAGGCTGAAATAGGGCAGGGATCCGACAGCATTCTTGCGCTCATGGTTGCCGAAGTTCTCGGCATCGATCTGAAGGACATACGCCTGTGTGTTGCTGATACGGACCTTACGCCGGTAGACCTTGGCAGTTATTCATCGCGGGTCACGTTGATGGTCGGTCAGGCAGCGAAGCAGGCTGCCGAGAGAGCACGTGACATGATTGCCGAGGCGCTCGCCGAACACATGGAGGTCGACAAGGAGTCGTTCGTATTTGCGGCAGGCAAGGTCTTCCCTGCGCACGAACCAGACAAAGCCATTCCGTTCAACGAGGCCGTTATCATCGCCGAGTCCCGTTTCGGTACGCTTGGTACGACGGGCTCGTACATTCCGCCAAGGGCTCCCGGACGATTTCGCGGCGCAGGCGTCGGCCCATCACCGACCTATTCGTATTCAGCAAGCGTTATCGAGGTTGAGGTCGATCCCGGCACGGGGCTGTACAACGTGGACAAGGTCTGGATAGCACACGATATCGGACGCGCGTTAAATCCCGTGCTCGCACTTGGGCAAATCGAGGGCAGCGTCTATATGGGCCTTGGCGAGGCGATGATGGAAGAGCAGGCTTTTCGTCGCCTGCCAAAACGGCTGTCATCTGCACTGGTGCACAAAATGCCGTCGATGCTCGAATACAAGAGCCCCGGTTTTCACGACATGCCGGAAATGATCTGCTACATGATCGAAACCGACGACGAGCGTGGCCCATACGGGGCCAAGGAGGCTGGCCAGGGGCCGTTGCTGCCGATCATGCCGGCGGTGGCCAATGCGATTTTCGACGCCGTTGGCGTCCGCGTCGACCAGGTGCCGATACAACCCGAGTTAGTCCTGAAAGGCATCGTGGCCAAGCAGAAAGGACGCGACTCGCGGGTCGGTCCAGCGAAGTTTCCCGAGCTCGACTACGGCGAACCAGTGATCGTACACACGCCGGAGCAAGGCGGCGACGGTCGCGCCGCGGATGACCCGAAGGCGAGGCGAAAAGGCGTTCGCTCGGCGTCTGGAACGATGAAAGAACGTGACGAGGCTTTAAAGGAACACAGCAGTGCTACGCTTACCACCGATTAGGCTCGAAGCGCCGACCAGCCTGCAGGATGCCGTTCGGGCACTGGCCGATGGCGACACGCGTCTCGTTGCCGGCGGCACGGATCTGTGGCCTAACATGAAACGGCGCCATCAAAAGGCCGACAAGGTGGTCAGCCTGATGTCCATTCCGGGACTGGATACGATCGATTCAGGCGGCACAGATCTCAGGATCGGGGCAACGGCCACGCTGGCGAACATTATTCGCGATAACAGGGTTCGAGAACGATTTCCGGCATTCGCACATGCCGTCGCTTCGATCTCTTCGCCGCCGCTTCGAAATATGGGAACGATCGGTGGCAATCTTTGCATTGATACACGCTGCACCTATTACAACCAGAGCGAGGAATGGCGCCGCTCGATCGACTATTGTCTCAAGGAAGAGGGCAAGATCTGCTGGGTGGCGACAAAGTCACCACGATGCTGGGCGCACACAGCCAGCGATGCGGCGCCCATCCTGTGTGCGCTGGATGCAAAGGTAAAACTCGTCTCGTCCTCGGGCGAACGGCAACTGCCACTCAGGGATTTATATGTCGATGACGGCATCGATTACCTGGCCAAGCAAGCCGATGAAATTCTCACCGAAATTTCTGTTCCGGGTACGAGCGACCATTCCCTTTGCCGTTCCGCGTTCTGGAAACTTCGGCGGCGCGGTTCGATCGATTTCTCGACGATGTCAGTCGCGTCTGCCGTTTGGACTGACGACAAAGACATTGTAACTCGCGCATCGATGTACCTGGGAGCCGTAGGGGCTGCGCCGATGCCGGTTGCGGAAATCGATTCGGTACTCGTCGGCCACAAGATCACCGAGGATCGCATCGCGGAAATCGCACATGCGGCGCACAAAATTGCGCGACCGATGGACAACACGGATTTCGCGGCGTCCTGGCGTGGCAAGATGACTGAGCAGTATGCGATTGCGGCGCTACGAGAGGTCGCTGGCCTGCCACCACTGCGAATGCGGCCACGGCATAGTCTCAAAGTCGTTTAGCTGTCGCCACCTTCCGGATAATCCGGATCACCCGGGATTACGAATCGGGGTTTGCCACTTTCTTGCAGGGCTACGGGTCGAATCTTGTCGACGCCGGCTGCGGCTTGGGCCGCCGACCAGCACAGCAATTCGTCGAGCGAGCCGAACTCGGATAATTTCCTAAGATTGGTCAGCGTTGGAAACGGTATCTTCATGCCGCGCTCCTTACCGACAGTCAGAACCTCCGCAGCGGTCATCCAGCAGCTGTCCGTTAACTCATCGCCATCGTGCTGGGCATCCTGAGCGGGCGGGGTTTCGGCGAGGAAAAAGCGTGCCGCCCAGCGTTTTGGCAACCGCAGTGGTGTTTCCCAAAAACTGAAGTAATGCAGGGCATCGCATGCGATTCGAAGCTTGTGCTGTTGCAATACTTCTGCCCAGGATACGACCCGCTCGTTAAGCTGGCCGCGTAATTTTCGCAGCAAAGAAGCCGCATCGGCGTGTCTCGAAAAAGCCCAGCCGCCGTGCGCCTCGCGCGCCAAAAGAACGCCGGTTTCTTCAAACAGTTCTCTGATCGCCGCACTGTAGTAGTCCAGCCCGCCATTGGGCAGCTGCAGAACCTGATTAGCTTGCGCTGCCGTCCGGCCTTCGCAAAACGCGTGTGCCGCGGACTCGTCGTCGTCCACGATGCCGCCCGGAAACGTGTAGCTGTCGCCGAACACGTCTCCAGCCCTGCGCCTGACCATGAGAATTTCCGGGTCGGATTCTCCCTGGCGCGCAACCACGACAGTTGCCGACGGCAACGGCACTACCGAATCAGAATTTTTTGTACGGATCGAACTCACTGTTTCTCGCTACGGGTAATTCGGATTCGGGGACTGGTGGCGTTGCCTCGTAGTGCTCTGGCTTTAGACCCCCGGCCTTCTTTCGGGCAAGCGCCTCTGCCGGAGTTTCAAGCGATGCGGCGGCGGCAATCGCTTCCTTGCGATTGGGAAAAACAGCCACACCATGGCTGTTAGGCGGCGGCATGACATTGGCGTTGTAGTAGGCGATTTTCTGCTTCTCAGGATCAATGTGTCGATTCAGGTCCAGGTCGCGCTCGTTGACGCCTTTGCGGGGTACGACGCAAACATCATCCACGATTTCCAGATCAAGCCACCATTTCTTCGCAGGGTTGCGAATCCCATGTCCCAGCCAGTCGTCGAGTCGAGTAGCGATTGGCACCAGCAACGGTTTCAGCCAGCGAGCGTTTATGCCCAGCCAGCTGGCAAGCTGGGTCGCGAGCGGCCCGTCCCAGGTAACGACCTTGTTCAACGGGCAGGTTTTCATGCAGCGTCCGCAGCCAAGGCCGCGCTGATTGGTCAGCCTGTAGCGGGCACATCTCTCGACATCGAGCTTCCACATCTCATAGCCGTTGAACATGACCTTGTCACCCCATGAGATCGCGTCGCAGGGACATTCGCGGGCACATTTGTAGCACTTCGAGCAAAAATGCTGCAGGCCGAAATCGATCGGCTTGTCGGTTGCCAGCGGCATGTCTGTCGTCATGACAACAGACTTGAAACGAGGGCCGACAAAAGGGTTGAGCACCAGTTCGCCAATGCGGCTAAGTTCGCCGAGACCGGCCAGCAGAATCAGCGGTAGTTGTAATACTTCGGAGTCGGCGCTCGTCTGCGCTCTTGCGGAAAAGCCAAGGCTGCGCAGATGCTCGGCCATAGTGCCGGCGATTACGGCGCCGCGCATATAGGCACGCATCGACTGTGCGCCGGAGATAAAGTCATCGCCCGATGCACCCTCCATCGTCTCGTATTCCTGATCGATCAACATGACGACGGCGAACTTGTGGTGACATTCAACGACTTTTCCACCGTCGGTATGCGAGTACCAGGCGTAGTTGGGAATTTCGCAAATGCCGGTAAGTTCGGCACCCAGAAAGAATGACAGCGACTTGAGTGCCCTGGCGTTTTCCGCCGCGTCGCTACAGGATATTGCTACTGGTTCGGCAACCGGGCCGTCCTGATAGGGAACCATGGCTCCGATCTGCCTGAGCATGGCGGTCGCGAGGGGGTGCTTGAATGCGAATCGACTGCGCTCGTGTTGCGCTTTCGCGCCGAGATCGCCATGAATTGCCCGGTCAAAAAATGAAGCGCGTTTGGGTACACGTGGCACTTCATCATCGATGATCAGCGTCGTGGGTCTGTCGACCCTGTCGACCGTTTCCATGGCGAACTTGCTCAAGTGTGTTGCTCTGCTGTTTTGCCGCCAGCGTTCGAGCCCCGAGGTCGCCCCACCAATACCGAGCATGTAGCCGATGCCTTTGGCTTTCGCGGCCGCCCGTTCCTGGAGTGGCAGGTCAGCCGGTAACGCATAATCAGTCGTCACCGCACAAGCAGAAAATCGATTGTCGACATACGGGTTCACTATTAGTTTGCCGCTTCTGACCCCGAGGCCTGCCAGTATGGTCAGGCGGTCGAGATCCACGTCGCCGTGTTCCTTATCGTGCGCAACCGCCGAAAAGCCCATCAATTGAATATGGTTGGCGATGCTGATCGCTATTTCGTAAGCACGGAATTGCGCGGCATCGGCAACCGAATTTTGCACCCAGGCATGTGCGAGCGATCCGCTTTCGGGTTGCCTGCTGTGTGCTACCAGGACCACCAGGGCATGGCTGTGATGCAGTATTGTTGCTTCGCTCAGCCAGCACGAATCGGCCAATGAACAGATCCCCACCTGGCTGGCGTTGAGGAAATAGGCAGAGCCCTTGATATCGACCATGCGCCTTTGCAGGTCCTCGGGAACCGGCGCCTTGGATGCTGCGGGCTCGTCGTCTCGCAATGCGTGAAAAATCCGGTGGTATTTCGTGATTGCTCGACCGAGTTCGTTTGTGCTTCCCATAGCAACAGGCGGCCGGGTTGTTCGCGGCAATTTGATTTCCCGATCGACAATCTCCGGATCCCTGGCGAGACTTTCGAGCGGGTACGGACCTAAATGGTAAAGTCTTGATTTATTAGAAAAAAATATCATTCCTGGTGCGCAATCAAAAGAACTTGTCGAGCAGTGCACTGTAGCCCTGCACAGCAGTCCGTTGCATATAGAAGGACAAGCCCCTGGCGCCACCAAGTTCTTCGCCACCACCGGCACGGCCCGGCCCGCCGTGTACCAGCATCGGCATTACGGTGCCGGGGCCCGGCGAGATCGCGGCGACCTTGCTGCTGCCATGCGTCAACCTGCCATTAAAAGGGGCGAGTGCGATGAGCAATTCGCGCGAGAACGCTCGATCGTCCGAGTACACCGATGAGACAAGGGAACCGGAACCGGCAGCGCACACATCGACAAGTGCTGCGGTATCGTTGTACGGCAAAACCGAGACGACGGGACCGAAGATCTCTCGCTCGTGTACCAGTGGGGCCGAAGCGATATCATCCACGCGAAACAGGTGCGGCGTCAGAAAGTAACCCTTGCCTTCAGGTACGTCGACCAGTTCTCGTGGCTGCAGGCTTCCCGTTATTCGCGCTGCCTGAGTATGCAACGCCTCGATACCAGTCCGGACATCTTCGAGCTGACTTGCGTTGACGAGCGGTCCCATTCGAACGTTGCTCGCGGCCGGATTACCGATAACTATGTCTTCCAGACGTTCCTTGACGGCATCGCAGAACGGCCCCATTTTCGCCGGTGGCACGAATACCCGGCGTATGGCCGTACATTTCTGGCCAGCTTTCTGCCGCACATCCGTCACAACCTCATTCAGCATCATTTGCCAGGTTTCGCTGCCGGCCTCGACATCAGGTCCCATCACGGCAGCATTGAGGCTATCCGCCTCGACATTAATACGGACGGATCTGATCGCATGTGCATCCAGGCGACGCAGTATTGCGGCTGTCTCTCCGGAACCCGTAAATGCAAGTACGTCCTGTGGCCCGAGATGGTCAAGCAGGTCTCCAACTGAGCCCGCGATAAAAGAGAACGCGCCGTCAGGCAGTGCGGCGGACTGCACGATGATTTCGCTCATGCGGTATGCCAGCAATGCCGTGCTGGTTGCCGGTTTGCTGACCACCGGCATCCCGGCCAGCAGTGCGACGGCCGCTTTTTCGATCATGCCCCAGGCGGGAAAATTGAACGCGTTTACATGCACAGCGGCCCCGTGCAGCGGCGTTAGAATATGCCGGCCGGTATAACGCGGTGTCCGCCCGATTTGTACCGGATCACCGTCATTTATCAACTGCCGGTCGCCCAGCTGTTTACCGACGTCAACGTAAGCCAACAAGGTCGCGGTGGCGCCATCGACGTCAAACTTGGCATCGTTGCGCGTGTTACCGCCATTGGCGATCGAAAATTCTATGAGTTCCTCACGATTGGCATACAACGCATCGTAAATGTCTTGCAAAATCTCCGCACGTTCGGCAAAAGTCATAGCGCGCAGTGCCGGTCCGCCTACCGATCGCGCGTGCTCCAGCGCTTCTGAAAAGTCGATGCCGTCGGTCGTGGTTTCAGCAAGCGGCTCCTCGGTCGCGGGATTGAGTAAGGTGACCAGGCTACCGTCGCCCTCAAGCCATCCGCCATTGACAAAACTTTTCAGCCTGATGCTCATTTGATCTTCAGCCAATAGGAAATCAGGCCGCCGATGGCCATCGGTACTGCGAAAACATAGTAGTTAGCCGACATGCTGAGGCCTGCCGCGATCAGGACGCCTGCCGCAGCTGGCCCGAGCACCGCGCCGGATCTGCCCAGGCCGATTGCCCAGCCGACTCCGGTGCTGCGAATTTCTGTTGGATATACCTTCACCGCGATGGCGTACAGGCCAACGAAGCCACCCTGCTGGAGTATGCCCATGAAGAAAATTACGACCAGCAGGAAGTTGAGCTGATTCGGCGCGCTCGCGAAAATCACCATGCAGGCAGCGGATGACAACAGAAATACGAAAACCAGGTTGGTCAGCTTGAAGTGCGTCGATAGCGCGCCGAGTGTGAATATTCCGATGATGCCGCCCAGATTGAACAAGAAGAATGCGAAATGACTAGTCTCAACCGAGTAACCGGTTTGCTCCATCAGTTTCGGAATCCAGCTCATCAAGAAATACAGCGTTGCGAAACAGAGGAAAAAAGTTGCCCACAAAATCAGTGTTGTCGCTCGGTGTTCTTTGGCAAGGAGACTCATCATGTTGGCGGTGATCCCGTTCGCCTGACTATTCTTCTCCGTCGCGACGGCCGGCAACTGGTCGAGCGTGTTTTTCCTGAGTTTGGTGAGAATCTTGTTGATTTGCTGCAGTGCATTTGCTGGCCGTCGTTCGAACAGGTATTTGAGTGACTCGGGTATATACGCCCAGGCAATTGCACCCATTGCCAGCGTGACGCCACCACCGAACCAGAACATGCCGCGCCAACCGTATTCCGGCATGATGAAACCTGCGACCACTGCGGTCATTGTCGCGCCGAGTGGATATCCGGCAGTCGTACTCGCCACCGACAGTGATCGATACTTCTCGGGGCTGTATTCAGCGGCCAGAGCCGCCTGACATGCAAGCATCGCGCCCGCACCGAGACCGCTGATAAAGCGCAGAATAATAAACTCGGTAAGCGTACTGGCACTGGCCGTAAACAAAATGGATACACCGACCAGGATGATGCACAGGATTATCAATTTGCGGCGGCCGATAATATCCGACACAGGCGCAAGCAGCATCGCACCTACCATCATGCCCGCAAGCGCAAAACTGAAAATCAGGCCGAGCCGGTCAGCGGAAAGTTGCAACTCCTGCGAAACACTGCTGGCAACAATTGCCATTGCGGTGATGTCGAAACCGTCCAGCATATTAAAAAACATACAAAGCCCGATAACGAGTATCTGCTGGCCGCTCACCTCGCCGTTGTCGATAACTTCGGCAACAATGTCAGCGCTTGATGCCGGGGATGAAGTATCAGACATGGCGTTTCCTGTACAAACCGGAAGCACTATATGCATACAGAACTGAGCGCGTGTCAAACTGGCACGTAATTAATACGAGTTGCGGCACGAGTGGAAATAAAATGCATGTTGGTTGATAGCCGTATGAAAACATTATCGCGCTGAGGTACGGTATCGGTATGGCGGGCGAAGATCA
>Ga0255051_10000276_pt1 | contig 19275 bp, 19 predicted proteins | sample JV7_2_9_MG_FD_181719 | JGI IMG/M metagenome (GOLD analysis project Ga0255051, IMG submission 181719) | Seawater microbial communities from Jervis Inlet, British Columbia, Canada - JV7_2_9 | ecosystem: Environmental > Aquatic > Marine > Inlet | place: Canada: British Columbia | collected 2016-10-06
CAGGTGGCATCTGAGAAATAATTGGGGCGACTGCAGCAAACCGGCTCGAGCGACTGCATACGAGTCGATACAGCATGTGGCCACCGCTGCTCACTCCGAGGGCATAGACACGTGCGGTGTCCACTTCGTATTCCGACTCCACCAAATCCAGTACCTTGTCAAAGAACCCAACGTCGTCGTAGCAAGACGCCCACCCGCATCGACCGCACTCACCACACTCCGGCGGACAGGGATACTCGCTGGCATCCGCTGCGCATTGTGGCCCCGCATTTGGCTTAGGCTTCGCCTCACCAAATGGATTCCAGGTCGTAATGCGGAAAGTCTCGCCCTGCCCATTGCTGACCTGAAAATGACTGCCTTGTGGATAAATTACCAGGTAACCGTGCTGGTCCGCATGGCGATTCAAATCATGGGCAAACTCGAACCCGGTGGCCGTGCTGGTATAGCCATGAATGGCGAGTACCGCTGGCAACTCGCCGGCCGTGTCATCTGGCACGTGGACAAAAAATTCGCGTTCGACGCCATCGTGATCGACTGTCCACCGATCCATCTCTTCGCCGGTTACCGTTCCCATCATTAACAATGACAACAATAGAATTCTTTTCAGGTGTTTCATTGGCCGCATCGAGTAAGTGTCTTCTACCTTTCTCGCAATCGCAATGTCATCGAGCTGGATGCCTATGGACACAACGGCGAGGATGACTAGGCAATCGAGATTCGAGGCGCGCCCGCAATGCAGACGCGTTAGAATCAAAGGGTCGGAGAGTATTTTATGAGTCGACCAGGCCAATTTGTTCGTGAAATGCGGCGCCGCCGCGTATTCAGAACTGCCGGAATCTACATCGTCGGCACATGGGTCCTTGTGCAGGTCATTGCGCTGGCATTTCAGTCTTTCGGCATACCGGACGCCGCCCTGCAGTACATATGGTTGGCCGGCATTGCCGGTTTTCCGCTTGCCCTCATATTTGGCTGGCGATACGACATTACGCCGCACGGCATCGTGCGGACGCCCCCTTCAGGAGTCGCGGACACCTCAGATCTCAGTCTTCGGAAACCCGATTACATCGTGCTGGTCGTGCTCACGGTTATCGCCGTAGCCTTTGTAGGCGGTACGATCAACGAAATTCGCCAGGGGCCATTGCGGGGCGCCGGACCCTGGTATGCGGCGGCCCATCTTGCGACGGCAATAGCAGTGCTGCCGCTTGAGAATCTCTCGGGCGACGCCGATCAGGAATTCCTGTCCGCAGGCTTGCACGACGCGCTCATAACGACGTTGTCGCGAATCACCCGATTCAGAGTCACGTCGCGTTTCTCGTCGCGACGCGTCAAAGCCGACATGTCGCTTGGTGAGATCAGTCAGATGTTGGGCGTCGACAAGATACTCTCCGGCTCGGTCATGCGTGAAGGTGATCAAGTCCGCGTCAATGTGACACTCGTAGACACCGAGACTGAGCAGCTACTATGGACCGAGAGCTTCACGCGCGAGTTTGATGGGCTGATATCCATGCAAAAAGAAGTTGCCAGCGCCGTCGCACGCGAAGTAAAGATGCAGCTGACCCCTGAAGAAGAACAGCGGCTCGCCCAAACTGACGGGCCCGACTCGGCGACCTACGAGGCGTACCTGAAAGGCATGTTTCAGCTTCGCAAAGGCTCGCCGCGAGCATACCGGCGCGCGATCGAGATATTTACGGAAGCCGTCGAGAACGATCCCACAAGCGCGCTGGCCTACGCAGGTCTTGCAATCGGCTACTCGAAGCTTGGTCATAGCCCGTACCCGGTCGCCGGTGCATACCCGCGCGCGAAAGAGGCTGCGCAGCGCGCCCTCGAATTCGACCCCGATCTCGCGGAAGCACACCTTGCCGTCGGCATGTACAAGATCTATTACGAGTGGAACTTCGCGGGTGGTGAAGATGCGTTCCTTCGCGCCCTTGAACTTAACCCGAGTCTCGTCGACGCGCACTATCACTACGCGTGGCTGCTGGAGCTGTTGCTAAGACACGAGGAGTCCATCAAATACGGCGAGTACACGAAGGAGCTCAATCCGCTGTCTCCGTTCTACACGGCCTGGCTCGCAGATCAGTATCGCGATGCGGGTATGTATGAACAAGCCATCAAGGAAGCGAAGACCACGCTCGAACTGAATCCCAAGTATCCCGTTGCCTGGATTGCGCTGGGACAAACGTATCTGGATATGGGTCGATTCGACGAGGCAATCGAGGCACACGAGCACTTGCGTAATAATCGCTTCTGGGCGTTCGTGCTCGCCGCCACATTTGCTGCTGCCGATCGAGACGACGAAGCGGCAATCGTGCTCGAATACGTCAAGCAAAAAGACAACAATCCTTTCCCGCTCGCGCTGATCTACGGTGCGATGGGCGACCGGGAAGAGACGATGAAATGGTTGCAAGCCGCCAAAGACCAGAAGGTCCCGTGGTTCCCGTGGCAGGTTACGTGGTTCCCACAAACGCGTTTTCTACATGACGACCCGCGTATGCAGCAATTCGCGGCAGAACTCGGTATCGAGTTTCCCGAATAGTTACCGCTTCATTGCCTCGAAGAATTTCGCATTCGTCTTCGTGTCCTGCATCTTGTTCAGCAGGAATTCAACAGCAGCGAGTTCGTCCATCGGATGCAGGACTTTTCGCAGTATCCACAGCTTCTGCAGCTCCTCGGGTTCAGTTAGCAATTCTTCCTTGCGCGTACCCGAACGGTTGATGTTAATCGCCGGGAACACGCGCTTCTCGGATATTCGGCGATCCAGGTGAATCTCCGAGTTGCCGGTACCCTTGAACTCCTCGTAGATGACTTCGTCCATCTTCGATCCCGTGTCGACCAATGCCGTCGCGAGGATTGTCAGGCTACCTCCTTCCTCGATATTGCGCGCAGCACCGAAGAATCGCTTCGGACGGTGCAATGCATTCGCATCGACACCACCGGTCAGGACTTTGCCTGACGACGGAACAACGGTGTTGTAGGCCCGCGCGAGACGTGTAATCGAGTCAAGAAGAATGACAACGTCGCGCTTGTGCTCGACCAGGCGCTTCGCCTTCTCGATGACCATCTCCGCTACCTGCACGTGCCGGCTCGCCGGCTCATCAAACGTCGATGAAACGACTTCACCACGAACCGTGCGCTCCATCTCGGTGACTTCTTCGGGCCGCTCGTCGATAAGCAGCACCATCAGGTCAACGTCGGGAGAATTCGCACAAATCGCGGAAGCGATGTTCTGCAGCAGCATCGTTTTGCCGGCTTTTGGCGGCGATACGATCAGGCCGCGCTGGCCCTTACCGATCGGCGCAATCATATCGATGATGCGTGCCGTCAGATCTTCGGTACTGCCATTGCCTTGTTCGAGTACCAATCGTTCGGTCGGGAACAACGGCGTCAGGTTTTCGAACAATACCTTGCTGCGCGCGTTCTCGGGCGAGTCGTGATTGATCTGCCCAACTTTCAGCAGCGCGAAGTAGCGTTCGCCATCTTTCGGCGGCCGAATCAGTCCCGCCACCGTATCGCCGGTGCGCAACGAAAATCGCCGAATCTGGCTCGGGCTGACGTAAATGTCATCAGGGCCGGCAAGATAAGAACCGTCTGATGACCGCAAGAATCCGAAACCATCTTGCAGGATCTCAAGCACCCCATCGCCGTAAATATCTTCACCATTTTTCGCGTGCGCTTTCAGGATCGCGAAAATAATTTCCTGCTTACGATGCCGCGCGAGGTCGTCTAAGCCGAGCGTAGCGCCCAGATCAACGAGATCAGCAGGTGGCCGGCTTTTGAGGTCGGTCAGGTTCATGACGTTTTTGCTCTGTTCGAGCTGTTCGGGCGGAATGATCTCTAAAGACCCTTCGTCATCGTCAGGAAAGTGCTCCTGCGGTGGACGCCGGCGGCGTCGACGGTTGGGGTTGCCCTTGCTTTTGTTGCCGGACTTTGGCGGCCGGCTTTTCGTTTGATTACCCAAGTACCCTCTCACAGATTAGTTTCCAGAAATTCAGTCAATTGTGACTTAGACATGGCACCGAGCTTTTGTGCATGCACGGCGCCGTCTTTGAACAGCATTAATGTAGGAATGCTGCGTATGCCGAACTTTTGCGCTATGTTCGGATTCTCATCGATATTCAACTTCACCACCGCCATGCGATCGGCGTATTCGACCGCCGTCTCTTCAAGCAATGGCGCGATCATTTTGCAGGGTCCACACCATTCGGCCCAAAAATCGATCAATACAGGTTTTTCGGATTGCAACACGTCAGCTTCAAAATCGCTGTCACTGGTATGCACGATGTGATCGCTCACCGGGTAAATCCTCCATACAAGATCATGGTTTTGCTAAAAATGGATGACGCTGCCGTGTGGTTCAGGCAATATGTCGCAGCTTTCTCGCGGATTCTTACTAGATTCGATGATTGCGAAACTGGCGGGTGCGACGATTGTCGCGTCGATTAAGGCAATTTGACCGCGTCACGGGCCAATTTGCAAGCCTAATATGCGCATTTTTCCGGTTCCATACCTATGACAGACAACCATCTGAGCGATCTCAGATTCGACTCTCTCGCACTGCACGACACTGTGCAGGCAGGAATCCGTGATGCTGGGTTCGAATTTTGCACACCGATTCAGGCCAGCACACTGCCAATCGCGCTCAAGCAACATGACGTTGCGGGCCAGGCACAGACCGGAACCGGCAAGACCGCCGCGTTCCTGATCGCGACCTTCGAAAAGCTCCTCGCAACGGAGCCTGTCGTGGAAGGGCAGCGACAGCCGCGCGCTTTCATGCTCGCCCCCACTCGCGAGCTTGCGGTGCAGATCGCCAAGGACGCAGAGACACTCGGTAAGCACACGGGTTTCAAGGTCGGTTTGGCGTTCGGAGGCACAGGTTACGAGCAACAGCGGAGAACGATCCAGGACGGCATCGATATCCTGATCGGCACACCGGGCCGTATCATCGACTATTTCAAGCAGGGCGTCTTCAAGCTGGACCAGGTTGAGGTTGCGGTACTGGATGAAGCTGATCGCATGTTTGATCTCGGCTTCATCAAGGACATCCGTTATTTGCTGCGGCGACTGCCTCCACCCGACAAGCGCTTGAACATGTTGTTTTCGGCAACCTTGTCGCAACGTGTCATGGAGCTCGCTTACGAGCACATGAACGAACCAGAGCTCATCCGCATTGAGCCCGACAAGATCACCGCAGATCGCGTTCGCCAGGCAATTTTCTTTCCTTCCAACGAGGACAAGATGCCGTTGCTCGTCGGATTGATTCGGGAAATGGGTGCTGGCCGTATCATGGTGTTCGTCAACATGAAGCGGGAGGCCGAGCGCGTCGAGTCATACCTGGGAGCCAACGGCATTCACGCGAAGGCGATTTCGGGCGATGTTCCACAGAATAAGCGCCTCAAAATGCTGATGCAGTTTCAGGCCGGCGAACTGCCGGTCTTGATCGGCACCGACGTTGCCTCTCGCGGCTTGCATATCCCCGATGTGCAATGCGTTATGAACTACGACCTGCCACAAGACGCCGAGGACTATGTACATCGCATCGGTCGTACTGCGCGCGCCGGCGCGTCCGGCGACGCAATCAGTTTCGGCTGTGAGACTTACGCCGTATCGTTGCCCGATATCGAGAACTTCATCGGACACAAGATCCCGGTCGCCAATTATGACCCGGAGAATCTTCCCGAACTCGTTAAGCCGAAGTACAAGCCGCGGAAGAAGACCGGACCACGAGGTGGCAATAAAGGTTCGGGACGTCGAAGGCCGCAAAGAAGGTAAAAGGGGATCGCGAACGAGGCACCTTTCTCGGTCATGGCTCGCGATGCTGCGCTTTACTTCCCTCGCCAAGCGCCTCGCTCGCAGCCCCTCTAAAGCAACTCTGAAACGCCTTCGACGGCCACGTAATTTGAGACGTCGCGTGGCGGTTGGGTCGTGTCGGGGCGCGTTATGGCGACCGGGTGTTTAATGCCGTAGGTCGCGGCGCTCGCCAAGACTTCAGGATTGTCGTCAACGAACATGGTCGTTGCCAGGTCGAAGTCAGACGCCTCTTGTAACGCAGTCCAGAATTCCTGCTGTTCCTTGGCATACCCGAAAGCATGCGATGTATATATGCCGTCGAAATAGGCCGTTAGTCCCGTTACTTCGTCTTTCAGGTCCAACGTGGACTGGTGCGAATTCGTAACCATCAGGACACGGATGTTGGACTCGTGAACCTGCTTCAGGAAATCACGAGCGCCGGGCAGATAATCGATAAGGTGATGATTGTCGCGATGCAGTTGTGCCACATCGAGACCGAGATGCTCACTCCAGTGGTCGAGGCAATACCAGCGCAGATCACCTTGTGCAGCGCCGAACTTGCCGAGAAGATACTTTCGGGCCTCGTCGAATGGCATACCATTCTGCTCGGCCCAGCGCTCGGGTACATGTGTCAACCACATGTAGTTATCGTATGCCAAATCGAGGATGGTGCCATCCATGTCGAGCATCAGGGTGTCGCACTCATCAATTGCGGTTTTGGGATCGAATGTCACTGCTTTATACTTCGCGCCCCGCAGGGCAATAGGAATCTCTGGTGAATCTCGAAGAATTGATCGAACCGGTTGCTGCGCTTGCCGAACAAGCAGGCAGAGCAATACTCGAAGTCTACGCCACGGATTTCGATGTTCAAAGTAAGTCCGACGAATCTCCGTTGACGCAGGCCGATCTCGCGTCGCATCACTGCATCGTTGACGGCCTTCAGAAATTGACGCCGGACATGCCAATTATCTCGGAGGAGTCGGGCTTGCCCGAATTCGACGAACGCCGGAAATGGGAATGCTACTGGTTGATCGATCCTCTCGACGGCACGAAGGAATTTGTCAATCGTAATGGCGAGTTCACCGTTAATATCGCGTTCATTCAGTCGAATCGACCTGTATTTGGTGTTGTTCACGTACCGGTCCAGAGCAAGACCTATATTGGTTGCGAAGGCCATGGTTCCGTATTGCGAGACGGCGGCCAGGTGACAGTTGTTCGAGTCGCCGACACCAGTAGTACGCCCGTGCGAATTGTTGGTAGTCGCTCACATCGTGGGTCCAGCCTGGATGCATTTCTCGAAAAGCTGGGCGAATCAGACATGGTGCCGATGGGCAGTTCACTAAAATTTTGTACGGTGGCAGAAGGCAAAGCCGATGTTTATCCGCGGCTCGGTCTTACCTCAGAGTGGGATACAGCGGCGGCTCAGGCTGTGGTCGAACAAGCCGGCGGACAGGTGCTCGAACTCGACGGTAAGTCGTTGGCCTACAACGAAAAATCCGACATCTTGAACCCCTGGTTTGTGGTCATCGGGGCTACCGATCATGACTGGCTGGCGCTACTCGCGGACGGCGAGTAGCATGGGATCCGATGGCTGACAAAGTCGACACAGAATCCTTTAAGAACCTCGAAAGACTGCGCGAACTGCGCGTCACTCACCGGGATCTTGACTACCTGATCGGCCGCCTGCAGCACGATCCAAATGTCGATCAACTGCGTATTCGTCGATTAAAGAAACGCAAACTGTTGATCAAGGACATGATCACAACATTGGAAAGCGAGCTCATTCCGGATCTCGATGCTTAGGTTCGATTGCTCGCGGCCGGGCGTCCAGCGCTTTAACGATATCGGGTGCGTAGATGCTTGTCCTGAACGAATTAAAGGCAGTCTGAGCGAAGGGCAAGCGTGTGCGCGCCCGATATCTGCTCAACTATCCAGAGATGCAGTGCGGGCAAGAAACGCCCTCTTTGTAATGCTCGGAGGCAATGTCGTCGCTGGATAATGGCCGGCGGCAGGCATGACACTGCACATAGCCGCCTTCGGCAAGGTCACGATCGACCGCAACACGTTTATCGAATACGAAACACTCGCCGTCCCAACGATTCTGCTCGTCGGGCACCTCAGTGAGATAACTTAGAATTCCACCGTGCAAGTGGTAGACCTCCTCGAATCCGAGTTCGAGCATCAAGGCTGTCGCTTTTTCGCAGCGAATGCCACCTGTACAAAACATCGCAAGCGGTTTTTCGAACGACGTCTCCGCTAGCTCGCTCGCGAAGTTAGCGAATTGTCGGAAATTGTCGGTGCCTGGATCGATCGCGCCCGGAAACGTTCCGACTTCAACCTCGTAGTGATTACGCGTATCAATGACGAGCACAGCCGGATCATCGATGAGCGCGTTCCAGTTTTCCGGCTGCACATGTATGCCGGTCTTCACATGCGGCCGAATATCGGGACGTCCGAGCGTGACAATTTCCCTCTTTCGCCGTACGCGCATGCGGTGAAACGGTGCTTCCTCGGACTCGGTCCAGCGGCCATCGATCGGTACGTCAAGTGCGAGTTCATTTTCGATCCAGGCAAGTATCACCTCTATGGTCGATTGCTCGCCCGCGATCGTCCCGTTAAATCCCTCGTTTGCAACAAGAATTGTCCCCAACAATCCTCGTTCGTCACATTGGGACTGCAACGCATCTCGAAACAATTCCGGCTCCGACAAATCCAGAAAACGATAAAACGAAACGACATTCATTCGTCGGCCGATTCCTCGGGAACTGTCAGCGACAGAATACTGTGACGAATTTCCTCGCCGAGCACGAGCCGGGCGTCTGTGCCAATACCGATGAGATCCTCATCAAATTCGAGCACCCCATCATCGTTACGGCGTAGCACGTCCTGATCCTGAAGTTTGCGGATGAAGTCCTGGAACAATGTCTTGCTGAAAAAGTCGGGCGAGTGCAGTCCGTAGATCATCGACAATCGCTCGGCGCTCCATTGGCACATTCGTTCGAGTCGCGCACGTGATAGCGTGGCGGAACCGTGTCGAACGAGTAGCGCCACAACGAGGTAGAAACGTTGCAGCATCGGCACCATTGATTGCCCGAGCATGAGTAGTTGGTAGGCCTTTGCGGATCCGGCCGGTGGGCGTACCAACGTGTCGTTCTGCCGGGAGAGCAATTCGAGATCGACCAGCGCGTCAACAGCGGTGGTCGTGACATCGTCAATTTCCTCATCGTCCCACTTCAGGGTGAGCTCCTTTGCCATGAACGGATAGATGAGCTTGATCAATCGTTGAATTTCCTCGAGTGCCAGCTCCCGACCCTGGATAAAACAGCAGGCGATTGACGCTGGCACTGACAACAGGTGCAGAATGTTGTTGCGAAAATAGGTCATGAGAACGGCGGTCTGCTCGGTCATGTCTACGACGTCGCCCATTGGGTGTGTCGTTCGATTGATAACATTTAGCTTTTCGCCATGCGCGATTATTTCCGCAGGTGTCCATTCCGGAATGGTGACGGAATCGGAATAGCGAAAGCGGTTCATGAGATCGACACTGAGTTGCAGTTGTGACTCGAGCTCTCCAGCCCCAATTTTTTGCTTGGGCGTCGACAACAAGACGTAGGCAAGCAAACTGATCGGCGTGACCGCGGCGGCTGAGTTGATTCCGCTCATAATTTCCTGACCCAGATCGTCAATCACAGAATTGAGCCATTTGGGACGCTCGTTGCCTTCCGCCGCAATCTGCCGCCAATTCGCATCGGCACGATCGAGGAACGGCTCAACATCAATTGGTTCGGCAATATTGACGTATACACGGCCAAAATTTCCGCGCAAAGATTTGATCGAGCGAAGGAGCCCCATTAGCGATTCCGATTTTTTCTCGGCGCCACCAAGTTCGCTGATAAACGAGTCACCTTCAATAATCTTTTCATAACCAAAATAGATAGGCACGAATACGACGGGCCGCTTCGGGTCCTTGATGTACGAGCGTACGGTCATCGCAAGCATTCCGCCCTTTGGCGCCAGTAATCGCCCGGTACGGCTGCGCCCACCCTCAACGAAATACTCGATTGAATGGCCTCGCACTAGTATTTGGTGAAGGTAGGCGTCAAATACGGCCGCATACAAGCGATTGCCGCTAAAACTGCGCCGCAGGAAAAACGCGCCTCCCCGGCGAAGGATCGGCCCGAGGATCGGCATGTTGAGATTGATGCCAGCGGCGATGTGCGGCAACTGCAGCCCTTCTCCGTACCCGACGTAGGCGAGCAACATGTAATCAAAATGACTGCGATGGCATGGTACATAGATCACTTCTTTTTCTTTCGCTACGTCGTGCAGTCGTTTGACATGGTTAAGCTCGATTCCGTCGTAGATGCGATTCCATAGCCACCTCAGTAATCGATTGATAATGCGAATAGTCGGATACGAAATATCCGCGGCGATTTCCATCGCATAGCTTCGCGCCTTTTCCTTCGACACTTCCTGATCGGCTGGGTCGTCGCCCCCATCGGCGAGAATTGCTCGACGAACTCCGGGCGCAAGCAGTACCTGGTTAACCAATGTGCGGCGGTGCGACAAATCGGGCCCAACTGTTGCCGCACGTCGCTGGCGATAGTGGACACGCAGAATGCGTGACACTTTTCGAAAAGCGATTGCGGGCTCGAGACCCTCCTGGATAATCGTATTTAATGGCAACGCACTGCTGTAGCGCAACAAGGTGTTTCGCCCGTGCAAAATCGTTGCAAAGAATTTTCGTGTTCGCCCAACCATGTCCCAGTTCTCAGAGAACATCAGTTTGAAAAAAGAGTGCTCCTTGTCCGGCGATCGACCCCAGTAGATCGCTACCGGGACCAAAAACAATTCATCGTCTTTACCCTTTGCCGCATCCACGATCTGGCGTAATCGGCGCGAGCCCTCAGTCGATGGCCGGCGAAATAGAAATCCGTGCAATGGGCGCAGCACAATATAGCGACGCGAAAACCGTTCGCCACAATATTCAAACGACTGGTTGGGTGACGGTAGGCCACTTTTTTCGCAAGCGCGCTCCAGCGCCAGCAGGTCAGCCAGGCCACCGTACTCGAGCACATAGCAGACGGCTGCGTCGCCGTCGGTAATCAGCTCAGCTGGCGATTCCGGCTGAATCGCCGGCCGGGCCCATACCGAGAATAGCTTGCCTGCAAGCCAGTAAAGTGGTCGTACGATGAAATTCACGATAACGGTTCGCGGCTAAAGCCGCTCCCACGGCTCGGCTACTCGCCGGACGCTTCTTCGATTGCCTTTCTGCGCTGTTCGGCCGCTTTGGCGAGCTCATCCTCAACGTTTTCGGCCTTGTCAATGGCGGTGCCGAACGATTCCTGTGCGTCGTCCGCAGCAGTATGCATGTCGTTCTGCTCATCGCCTTTTTTGACTGAATCGTCAGGTGATACGCCACATCCAGCGAATGCGGCTACGATTAGAATCAGTAAAAGCCTCATAGCGTGCCTCCTGTTGTTCTTGTGCTTACCGCGTGAGAGTCTCAATAAATCTCTCCAGATAGTAGTTGATTTCGTCGATGTTTGCGGTCAGCCGATGATCGCTGTCGAGTATATGTAGCTCCGCCTTGCACGCCGCGGCAAAACGAATGCTGTTTTCGACCGGGACTATGTCGTCGTTCCAACCATGCACGATGCAGATCGGGACATCCGGCGCTGATGGTGTCAGGTCTTCGTATCCTTCCATGAAATAGGCAGGTGCGAGCACAAAAAGGCCGGCTGCATTCAGCCGTGCTGCCGCAGCCGTTGCCACGTGGCCACCCATGCTGGATCCAACCAGCACCAGCCGATCTTCGATTTCACGACATTCGGTGATCAACTTGTCGACACGATCCGTAGGATCGGCAATGCCCTGGTAGTCGATACTGTTAGCCTCACAACCGATACTTCTTACACTGTCGGCCATCGCCTGAATCTTGGTGCCCCACGGTCCGGACTCCTGCCCGTGCGAAAAAATTACTGTCGTCATACCGAAATCTCACCCCCGCGATTCATTCTTCATCCCACGCTGACGACGGCTTCCACAACAGTTCATCCAGGTCAGGCTGCCATCGATACTTTCGCATGTCGATATGACCGGCCAGAACTGAAACGTCGTCCATCGCAAGACGTTTCTTTTGTTCTTCAAACTGTGGGCTGTCTTTGTCGAAAGCGATATTACCGGAAGCCTGTACGACGCGATGCCAGGGGACATCATGTTGATCGGGAAGATGCCTCAAAGCGTAGCCGACTTGCCGTGCGCCGCGCGGTATGCCCGCGATCTCGGCAATCTGGCCGTAACTCGCCACACAACCTTTCGGGATATCACGGATCGTGTTCCAGATTCGGTGCATGCGAGCGATTCGATCCAATGCGGCTCCTCTCGCTTTGCAATGAGCTCAGGCCGGGGCGAACGCGGTGCTCGCCACACGGCATCCGGCAGCAGTCTGGTGCAATGTAAACGAAACCGGCTCCCGACAGCCAACTGGGTGGAATGCGATAAATATTGCGAAGCCATGTAGTACGCCTTCTTCGCGTTTACGCAGACCAGCATCGCATTCGACCACAAAACGATCATTTTCGAATGCATCCATGTCGGTCAAGCAAGACAGGTACGCAGTCACCTGGCTGCGAATTCGGTCCGCGACTCCTTCATCTTCAGGTTCGAATACTGCCCAGCGTGTCGCTTCGCCAATGGCGCTTACCATCTGCAGACAATGTCGTCGAACCGGCAATATTGTGAAACGGCGGTGCGCTTCGCTGCCGCGCCCCATCGTCACAGATCCTTGCAAACGTGCGGAACCGGCCGGGCCTTTGATGATGGCGTTGAGGCCAGCACGCGACAACGCTTGTACACATTCGTCATCGAAATCGATCGCCGGAACCAGGTTTCGGCTGAATCCGAGGCCCTGACGATCGAGATCTTGCCAGGCGCCGTGATTCCGGTCGAGTTTACAGAGCAAGCCAGCCAATGCACCGCCGGCGGTTCGTGATAGGAGCTGTTCATCATCGCGGTGATTCATTCGCGGAAAATAGCTCATCATATTCGGGCTTGCATAACCGAGCTCCCGGATCCCGGTGACGGCATCTTCGGACGTTTCCCAGGCGGTTGCAGGATCGACGATCAACATTGCGCTGTGCTCTCGGCAATATCGCTCGGCAGCGAGAACCGATGTCGGCCCCAAGTCCCTGCTCTTGCCGAGCGGTGGTAGATATAGCAAGTCGAATCGATCAATCTGATCGAGTGAGAAAAGCCCGGTTTTCCTGGAGCGGGAACCGATCAGGTCGTAGTCCGACAATTCCTTTCCATCCGTACCTTCCTGCGCGTGTTGCACGTAGCTTAGGCCGAACGGTCTGTCAGCACCGCTAGTTGGCTCCGGCCTGTGTGTTGGCAGCGGTTTTTCAACGCGCGCAAGCGACGATGTCAGGAACAGATCAACAACGTAGCTGTCGCTATCGTCCCGAACACTCGCTCGACGGTATATTTCCTGGTCGATGATCAGACCTGACAATCGATCAATTCTTTGCAACGTGAGATTGAATTTGTCGTCGTCATCGATTTCGATACCGTCATAGTCGACGGCAACACGAATCGACTCGGTAGAACCCGGCTCTACTGCTCGAAGTACGAGCGCAGAACCACTGGCGGGTAAACAGATCATCGCCCCGCGCGCATTGTTCGCAACGCGAACAATGTAAAGGTCTTGCCCGCCGTGCTCGAAAAAATGCCGTGTGGCCGGGCCGAGACTCGAACGCGACCAGGCGTCGCCAAAGCGACGCCGGAACTCACTAAAGCTATGAATCAGGACGGGCTCGTCAAGGGGACCACGAAGAGTGCGGCCAACAAACGCTACAGTGGTTTCGCGCAACACGTCGACGGGTCTATCCATCGGCGCCATTTCGGTGACCGTGAAGCCACGATCAACTGCATCTGACAAGTCAATCTCCGTAACTTCAGATAACTGTAGGGACATTCTAATCAGTGCGCGCGCTATATGCTATTGGATTGGCTACTATTCAACCAATGACGGATTCGATTGGCAACGCATTCCCTCGTTTGGCAGAACGGATGCCCAAGACATCTATCGCCAATCTGCCAACGCCTGTAAAAAAATATTCATTCAATCTTGCATCACGGCCAGTTGAGATTTCAGTAAAACATGACAACCTGACCAGTGAGAAATACGGTGGCAACAAGATTCGCAAGCTTGAATATCTTTTTCACCGCGCGGCGAAGCGAAATGCAAAAAGAGTTGCGACATTCGGCACCGTTGCGTCCAATCATGCGCTAGCGACGGCAATATTCGCGACAGAGCTCAATTTTGAATGCACATGTTTTCTGTCACACCAGGCGAAAACTTCGAAGGCGCCGGTGGCGCTCAATATGCACCTCAGGAATCACACCGACATCGTGCGTTACGGTGGCGGTCGAGCCAATCGTGTCAGCACATTGCGGCAACATCTGCGGAATCGCGGTACCTGGGTAATACCGATGGGTGGCTCGAACTGGCTCGGTGTGATGGGCTTCGTAAATGCCGGTCTTGAGTTGGCGGAGCAGGTTCAGTCCGGGCTACTCGCAGTCCCTGATCGGCTGTACGTCGCTAATGGCACCATGGCAACGGCCGCGGGTCTGGCGCTTGGCCTCGCGCTCGCAGAAATGCCGACCGAAGTGCATGCGATTCGGGTTACCCATGAGTCCATCGCCAATCGCGACGCCATGCAACGCCTTATTGCCAAGACGGCTACTCTGATGAATCGTTTTGACGCTTCGATTCCCGCTGACCTTGCCGACAGAACCCGAATATGTTTTCGCGATGATTTCTTTGCGGGCGGCTATGCGCGAACAAATAACGCCACAGATCGCGCTATTGAATTCGCGCGTGACGATCTGTGTTTGACGCTCGATACCACGTATTCGGGCAAAGCCATGGCAGCATTACTGCACGATCTAGAAGGGCCCAAGCTGGCGGAGCAATCACTTCTATTTTGGAATACCTACAATTCGCATCCATTGCCCGTTTCGGCCGATCGCCCCAACAATATTTCCCACCTACCCAAAGAATTTTTGCGTTACTACGACTGATCGTCTTCCAGCATTAACTCATCCATCATTTCTCGCACTTCGGACAAGGTCGGTGCGTTCGGATCCGCTTCAACCGTATTTCGCACCAATCTGGCTCTCGCAAATACTTCATCTGTGTCATACGCGCGAATCCTGACTGGAACGCCGCTGGCGATGCTCGTAGCTGTGCGAATCTGGCCCCGATCCGCGTCCGTAAGTTCATTGGCAAACACCTCACCATATCGTGCAAAAAGCTGCTCAAGCCGTTCGTTGATGCTGATAGCGTCGTCTTCAAGCGGTTGGTGCGCTTCAAACAAAATCTCGCCGTTCAATTCACCGATTAAGAAAGGTTCGTTGATAATTCGAACCGGCTCGCCGATGTCCACCAATTCGTACAGGTATTCGATGTTTTCAGGGTACAGGCGCACGCAACCGTGACTCACGCGCATACCGACGCCATACGGTTGGTTCGTGCCGTGGATAAGGTATCCCGGCATTTCGAGTTTAAGCACGCGCGAACCAAGCGGATTGTCCGGTCCCGGCGGAATGACTTTCGGCAGCGGATTACCCAATTCACGATGCTCCCGCCGTACCGACGCTGGCACGTACCAGTGTGGATTGACGGCTTTCGCGACTACCGTGGTCGCTCCCAGCGGCGTCTCCCAACCAACGCGGCCGATGCCAATGGGATACGTCTTGACGACCTGCGGCTGCCCCTCAGGCATCTGTGGAAAATAGAAAAGGCGTCTCGACGCGATATTGAGAACGATGCCCTCGCGCGGCACGTCAGGCAGCACAAACTGGGTTGGCAGCAATACTGGCGTCTGGTCGCCCGGCAACCAGGGGTCAACATCCGGATTGGCTACAGCTAGTTCGTCATAGCCGAGCCCGTAGGCCCGTGCCAGGTCCGACAATGTATCTGCGTGCCGCGCGAGTACGACTTGCGGCACACCCACAACGGTTTGCCCTGGTGAATCAATGATGTAGTGGTTGACGGGCATCGGCTCCACGACCGTGCGCTCATACAGGGGCACGCCGTGCTGATCCGCCCAGTCGCCGCCCATCGTCGAACAGGCACCCAATGCGACGAGCGGCAACAGTATTGCCACCCGATGAAGAACGTTCCGATGTTGATTCAAGGCGCGTGCTCGATAATCGACTGCGCTATATTCGCAGAAATGCGCGTGTTTTGCGCCGTCAGGGCTGTTTACAGTTCGGTTCGCGGCCTTCTGACAGCGCGTCGTTGTACAACGGCAGGGTATCGCCCCACTGTGAAATCAGGGAATCAATGCGTTTCTCGTTGGACGGATGCGTTGACATGAACTCGGCTGGTTCACTGCCGGCCTCGTCCATCATGTTCTGCCACAAAGGTACTGCCTGTCGCGGATCGAAGCCGGCGCGTGCCATGTACTCGAGGCCGATGACATCCGCCTCACTCTCCTGGTTTCTCGAGAACGGCAACATGAGGCCGAATCGAGCACCCTCGTTCAGGGCTTGATGAGCGGTGTACGTGGCGCCCTGGTTGCCACCACCGAGCAATACCGCAGCAACCTGGATGCCGATGCCTGAAATTGCGCCTCTCGACGCTCTTTCGCTCGAATGTTCGGCTGTTACGTGCGCTATTTCGTGGCCGATTACGGCCGCAAGTTGATGTTGATTTTGCGCCGCCTTGAGAATGCCCCTCATAACTCCAATCTTGCCGCCCGGCATTGCAAATGCGTTGACTGCATCGACTTCGAAAATCGCCATTTCCCATTGCAATTCGTCGTACGGCGATTCGAGTACGTTGACGACCGCATTGGCAACACAGGCAATATAATCGATTGTGTCGCGATCCGTGACAAGCGGCATGGACGATTTCATTTGCGCAAACTGTTCGGCCGATTCAACCTCAATATCGGCATTTGACGCCCAACTCAGTTCGGCAGCCACAATCGCGGCGGCGGCAAGCGATATCAGTTTCCAGTAGCGCAATGTATTCATGTGGTCTTCTCCTGCAAATTTTGACAGACCTGAATGCCCTTGGTTCCGCGTACTAACGAGGCAATCGTGATTCGAAGCGGCGGCGCCAACTCGACGCATCGACTTTCTCAAGCGTGCTATCGATATTTGCCATAAGGCGTTTTTGCAGCGGCTGCTTTATGTGATAAGCAACCTGAAACAACTCCCGATCTGCCGCCAGTTCGATTAGCAATTCGTCGCTGGTTTTGATTTCGTCGGCCAAGCCAAGTTCAAGCGCCCGGGTACCATACCAGTGCTCCCCGGTCGCGACTTTGTCGAGATCAAGATCCGGACGATAGGTACTGACCGCGGACTTAAAGAGCTCGTGCACGTCCTCGAGCTCCTCCTTAAGTTTGGCACGGTCCTCATCGGTATTCTCGCCGAACATCGTCACAGTGCGTTTGTATTTGCCCGCCGTAATTTGTTCGAAGTCGACGCCGTGACTATCGAGCAAGCGACTGAAGTTCGGAATTTGTGCAAGGACACCAATCGATCCAAGGATTGCAAACGGTGCAGCGTAAATTTTCGATGCAACGCATGCCATCAAATACCCGCCACTTGCCGCAACCTTGTCGACGCAGACTACTAAAGGAATGTCACGATCCCTGATTCGGGCAAGTTGCGACGCCGCCAATCCATGTTCATGGACCACACCGCCATGATTCTCGAGACGAACAATGACTTCATCATCGGCGGTTGCAACGTCAAGAATCGCACTAACTTCCTCGCGCAACGATGGCACGCCAGTTGCCTTCAAATCTCCTTTGAAATCGATAATGAAACTCTTGGGACGCGATGATGCCTCCTTTGCCTCGGCTTTCTCTCGCTTCTTTTGTTCTTTGGCATCTTTCTTTTGGTCGCTTTTCTGTGTCACCGCTTTGCGCAATGTGCCGGCCAAGCTTCTGTATTTCTTGTTGATACTCTCGACCTCAAGACCCTCATGGCCAGCTTTTCGACCTTCCGCTGCGGCAACTGTAATAACGACGACGATCGCAGTGGCGACTGTCATTACCTTGAGAAGAAAAAGACCGTACTCGGCTAGAAATTCAATCATCGTAATTCCGCATCCAGGAGACCTACGTTGTTTTTCTGCAGAACTTGCTCCGCCCTATAGCTCGAGCGCACCATGGGGCCTGCGACAATCTCCAGAAATCCCTTGTCCAACCCTTCGCCCCGGTAGGCATCGAACTCGGCGGGGGTTACATAGCGTTCAACCGCGAGATGATTGGGCGTCGGCCGCAAGTACTGCCCAAGTGTCAGGATATCAACGTTTGCCATGCGCAGATCGTCCATCGTCTCCATAATCTCGTTGTCGCGTTCACCGAGTCCAAGCATGAGACTCGTCTTGGTCAAAAGATCGGGTCGATGCTGTTTTGCGTGTTTCAGCACTTCAATCGTCTGATCATAACCCGCACGTGGGTCACGAACCGGATGGGTCAGTCGCCTCACAGTTTCGACGTTTTGCGCGAAAACCTCGATACCGGAATCGACAACCAACTCGACGTGTTCCTGCACACCATTGAAGTCCGGCGTCAATGCCTCAACGGCTGTCTTCGGGTTCTGATCTTTAATCTGCCGAACACAATCGGCGTAGTGCGAAGCACCTCCATCGGGCAAATCATCGCGATCAACTGAAGTGATTACAACGTATTCCAGACCCATCAGTTTGACGGCACGTCCCGCGTTGAAAGGTTCTTCGGTATCCAGCCATCCATTTGGGTTGCCGGTGTCAACTGCACAGAATCGACAGGCTCTCGTACAAACGGAGCCAAGCACCATGATTGTTGCGGTGCCCACATTCCAGCATTCACCGACGTTCGGACACATCGACTCCTCACACACCGTGCTGAGGCGATGCTCCTTGACGATCTTCTGCGTATTTGCGTAACCCTTCCCCGCCGGCATTTTTGCTCGCAGCCAGGCCGGTTTCTGTCCGTGCACCAACGGCTCGGAATCGCGGCGGTGTTTAACGCCGTTCTTGATCGCCGAAAAGCCAGCGCCCGTCCGGTACTTGCTGCCGCTCTCTACGATCGGAATACCGCGGAATTGCTTATTCGAATTGCTCATATGCTGTGCTGAAAGCCGCGAAAGGGGGACGCATTGTACAAAAAAATCCCGGCCGAAGCCGGGAGAGTCAGGGGGAATTGGTACTGCGCCAGAAGTGTGTCAGTGCAATCGCGACCAGCTCACGAGTTTTACTGCGCTGGACTGCAGATCGAAATTTTGGGCCAGTATGGCCTCAATGTCCTTGTTATCCGTCTGTTGCTCCATCGGATGGCTAAGTTCGATCACGCCGCTGAATTCGTTACCGCCGCGGTATTGCGCGTCGGTCAAAATGAACTGCGTGTAGTACTTAGCGGACATGGCTAAAGACTACGCCTAGGGTCCCGAGAGGTCTGTGAGCCACGGCACAAAACGCCAGAT
>Ga0255051_10000281_pt1 | contig 19033 bp, 16 predicted proteins | sample JV7_2_9_MG_FD_181719 | JGI IMG/M metagenome (GOLD analysis project Ga0255051, IMG submission 181719) | Seawater microbial communities from Jervis Inlet, British Columbia, Canada - JV7_2_9 | ecosystem: Environmental > Aquatic > Marine > Inlet | place: Canada: British Columbia | collected 2016-10-06
TCGGCAGCAGAAAATTCACTACCGCCCCACCGACTGGCAGGCCTTAATTGACGGTTATCAGTCGACTGATTCATAAGTAGGGCTTTATTTCGGTTAAATAGTCTTCAAGGATTCCCGCTTTTTGGCTAACTGCCTGGCAGGCCTGATTTCCAAGTGCTCGGGCCTGGTCCGGGTTCGATAGTAGGTATTCGATCTTTTGCCAGCAGACATGGATATCTGCTGCTTGAATAATACCGCTACCTTTGCCTAATAGTTCAATATCTTCACGGATATTTGCATCCGAAGGACCGGTGATGATCGGGCAGCCGAGGGCCGCCGGTTCGATAATATTGTGACCCCCGGATTGGTCGAATGACCCCCCCATAATGACAATTCGAGCGTGGGCCATCAGCGCCTTCAGTTCACCCAGTGTATCAGCCAGATACACTTCGGTCTGCGGCTCAATGGGCTGGGACAGGCTGCGAGTCGCGAAGTTGATTCCCCGTTGAGAGAGCTGCTGCTGCAACGCCTTGCTGCGCGTAGGATGCCTCGGTGCTATCACCAGCAATAGTTTCTCGACCCTGGCAGGACGCTGTGAAAGCAGTAACAATTCTTCGTCGTCGTGACTCGAAGCGAACAAAAGGTAGTCGCGTTTGACCAGTCTTGGATAAGCGGGTGATATTTCGATAGCGGATTTCAGATTGCCCACAATTATTATTTTTTGTTGCGGTCCACCGAGTTGTCTCAAATTATCGCTGTCATTGTCATTTCGGGTTAGATGCAACGAAATGTAACTCATGGTGCGATGCAGAAGCCCGTGAATCAGGCGAGGTGATTTGAGAGTCTTGCGGGACAGGCGGGCATTAAGTTGAATAATTGGTATTCCCTTGCGCGCGGCCTGATAAAGCAACTCCGGCCACAGTTCGGTCTCCATCAAAAGACATAGTTTAATATTGCGGTGTCGAAAAAAGCGTGCACAGATCCAGACGATATCGATCGGAATGATGCCTGTTTCGACGCCATCGCCAAAATTGCGCTGGATAGTGTAGTAACCGGTAGCTGTAAAACTGGTAAATAATATGGCTTCACCCTGGTGGTTCAAAGCTCTGACCAACGGTGTGACTGCCTCGACTTCGCCTACCGAGGCGGCATGTACCCAGACTAGAGGCTGTTTTGATCTATTCCTGCCACCCCAGAGGCGAAACCTCAGATAACCGCTTAGATTCCGCTTATGCCCGTGCCATATCGCGTGAATCAGCCACAGAGGCAGGAAAAGAAACGAAATCAGCCGGTAACCTGCTCCTGGGGGTTGCAGGGTCATGGGTAGATGGCTGGCTCACCCGGTGGTCGCGTTTTAAAACGCTTGTGGATCCACATATACTGCTCTGGATTCTGGCGCACAAATTTTTCGATTGAGGCATTCACTGCGGTAGCATCTTGCACATCATCACCCGAGGGAAAATCCTCGAGTGGTGGCTCTACCCAGATTATATATCCCGATCCATCCTTCTTGCGCTCGGGATAAAAAGGCAGCATTGCACCGCCCGAAGATTGAGCAATTCGCGAGCCGGCAGATATGGTTGCGGTTTGTACGCCCATAAAAGGAACAAAAACATTTTTTTCATTGGGGAAGTTTTGGTCAGGCGCGTACCAGGTCGGTATTAGTTGTTTAATTCCCCTGATCATCTGGCGCGTATTTTTTCTCGATATTGCGTTTTCAAGGTAACTTTTTCTGCGGGTATAGAGATAGCTATCGAACAGGCGATTTTTTTGCGTTCGGTACATCGCCTGTAACGGCATCGACAGGGTGAATAACCGCCCGCCTATTTCCAGGCTGGTAAAGTGGCCGGTCAGTAATATCACGCCGCGTCCGCTGTCTAATACTGTTTCGATATGTTCCCGCCCGCGAATTTCGACCAGCGAACTGAGCCGATTTTCGGGCCACCACCAGCACATTGACATTTCGAGTAATGCAATACCTAAATTTTGAAAACTGGCATTTTTGATATTATTACGTTCGGTGATAGATTTTTCGGGAAAGCAGAGCTGCAGGTTAATATCAGCCACCCGTTGGCGCGATGGAGACAGGGTTTGTAATACCTTGCCCAATAATGCGCCTAGAGAAATTTGAACCGGGTATGGAAACAGGGCAACCGTTCGCAATATTCCCAGGGTCACCCACATCGGCCAGAATTTCGGGTGCCAGTAATCACTGGCCTTAAAATCAACGGAAACGTGGCTAGCCATTCTTACCAAAGCCCTTGAATGATGAATTGATCAGTGGTTGTTTAACTACTCTAGCCAGCGATTGATCTGATCCAGGTCGTCTGTACTCAACAATCCCGAGGCCTGTTTGAGCCTGAGGGTATCGATTAAATATTGGTAGCGTGCGCCCGCATAATCGCGTTGTGCGGCATAGGTTGCGCGTAAGGATATCAGCACGTCAACCGAAGTACGTGTACCCACGTCGAATCCTGCTTCAGTTGCTTCGAGCGCTGTGTTACTCGAATTCAGCGCCTGCTTCAATGCCTTGACCTGGCTAATACCCGATATCACGCCGAGATAAGCAATACGTGTGTTTTGCGAGGTTAATCTTTTTTGCAATAACGCTACGCTCCTGGCCGACTGGTAAGCGGCTTCCGCCTGCGCGCGCTCGGCGCTGATTCGCCCACCGGTATACAGCGGAACGTTGAGCAGGATTACCAGGCTAAGGTCCTGCTGCTCATCGTCGGGCAGGGGATCATTTTCGATATCTGCATCGGAATATCTGGCGGTCAGGTCCAGCGTCGGATAGCGACTTTTATTTTTGATTTGACGCTCATGGTCGGCTGCCTGTTCGGCAGCCAGGGCAGCCAGCAGGCTTTGATTATTCTGTAATGCAATTTCAACCCATGTTTCGCTTTGCGCCGGGTCGGGCCGGTTAAGCACAAGGCTGTCGCTGAGTCTTGCCGGGTTGAGCGAAGGTGTCTGACCGATAATCACCTCCATCGCCTGGAAAGCGTTATCGAGCTGATTTTCCGCGAGTATCGATTGCGCCAGGGCACTGTCATATCGCGCCTGCGCTTCGAGCACATCGGTAATTGCAATGAGTCCGACTTCGAATCGTTTTTGTGCCTGTTCGAGCTGGCGTGCAATAGCGGTTTCTTCAGCGCGGGCAAATTCGAGAACATCCTGGGCTGCCAGAATACTGAAGTAAGCTTGCGAGACGCGCAGGATCAAATCCTGCTGGGCGACTTCGAACTCGGCGCGCGCTTGTGCCACGAAGGCTTCGGCCGCATTGATCGTTGCCCTATTTTCCGCGTTATACAAAGTTTGTGTCAGGTTAACGCTGTAGCCAGTATCCTGGTTGGTATTATTTGGTGTTATCAAGCCATCGGTCTCGCTTTGAGACAGGTTGGCTGAAAAATCAATCTGCGGTTTACGCACGGACGTGGCAATAGGCAAGGACTCTCGTGTGGCTAGATATTCAGATTCGGCAATCCTTAGCTCAGCATCCTGTACTATCGCCAGTTTGTAGATATCGGTTAGATCCTGAGCCTGCAATAGCGTTGTGCTCAAGCTGAACAAAATTAATGTAAGTAGTTTATACAATGCTTTATCCGTGACCCGACTTGCTTATTTATTATAAAGTATATTCTGGATAATGCAGGGTATTCTTAAAACCGCAATTATAAAGAATCTCATATTCGATTAATACAGCGGCATATTTTTGTCGACCTCACGTGCCCAGGCATCGACCCCGCCTTCCAGATTGATCATAGATTTAATTTCCTGCTGTAGCAAATACTCGATCACCTGCCTGCTGCGCACGCCGTGATGACAGATCATCACGCATTCTCGTGCTTCGCGGATCGTTTCCAGCTGATTTGCTACCTGTCCCATGGGGATATTCACACTACCGGGAAGATGGCAGATGTTAAACTCCCAGGGTTCGCGAACGTCAACCAGTAACGGCTCAGAGTTTTCCAGGTAGACACATAACTCCGGAGCTCGCATCGATTGCATGAAACTGGCTACCAGATGACAATCTAAATAACTAGATGCAAAGCGCCGGCAAGTCGGTTTCGAATAACGACTGCGTGGTCCATTCGTCGTCACTGACGCGTGTGATCAGCAATGCCTGCATGACCGGAGACTGGCCGACAATAATAAACATTCGACCACCGATAGCGAGCGCTTGTTTCAGATTCACGGGCACCTTTCGCACCGACCCGCCAACTGCAATCACATTGAATGCCTGATCATAGCTGCAATCAAACGCACTCACGGCCTCAAAATCGATATTGGCTAAACCATACTGGTCGATATTTTGCCTGGCCAGGCTCAGTGCCTCATTATTATTATCGAGGCTAAGTACCCGTTTGCCAAGTTTGGCCAGGCAGGCGGTGATGTAGCCGCTTCCTGATCCGATTTCGAGTATATTATCATCGGTTTCGATCAGCAGCGACTGGAGCATTCGACCTTCGATGGTCGGTGGAAACATGGTCGCGCCTGTGCCGATTGGAATCTGGCAATCGGCATAGGCCAGCCCCTTGTAACCATCCTGCACAAAATCCTGTCGATCGACCTCGTTGATTACAGCCAGCACCTGGCTATCGAGAACTTCCCAGGGCCGGATCTGTTGCTCGATCATATTGAATTTTGCGACTTCGGCGGAATTGGTCATCTGTTAAGTACTCATTCAATAGTGGTGCATCGATAGCCCAAAGTGTCCTGTTTTACAGGGTTCGTGTCAATCTGGTTTATAAAGCCGTGGCTCGAGGCCTGGGGCCGGTGAGCTTACTGCTGCCTGCCCTCGTAATTGTGGATGATTTCCACGTCTGTCTCAATAATGCACATCACGACAACACTCAAAACGTCGTCATAGCAGTCGTTGGGTTTGTCGGCATGATTAATATACTGGAGGTCACGGCACACTTTAATCCCTATGTTTCGCCCAGCCAGATTGCGTGTACAACAGACGCATTTAGGGCTTTCCTTGATTAATGCCTATCACCGTGTAACTGGGGATATTTACCCCCGCCAATAAACCCTGCCTTTGAATATCGCTTTTCAACACAGGTTTATTGCCGAGCGTATTTATTTACGGTTTTAATTTTCAGGCGTGATAGAGTATCATTTTGAGGCCAATAAAAAACGGGGGTGGGGCATGGGCAACTCAAACAAAATATATCGATCGCTAATCATGGGTTCGCTACTCTCTTGTTTAATACCGAGCATGGGGCAGGCAGCGGGCTTTGCCCTGATCGAAAACAGCGCCAGTGGTCAGGGTAACGCGTACGCGGGGGCTGCGGCCCACGTTACCGATGCATCGACAATATTCTTTAATCCTGCGGGCATGATGCAACTGGAAGGTGATTCGATATCGATTGCCGGACATTTTATTTTACCCGAATCATCGTTTACCAATAGTGGATCAACGATAAATCCAGCTTTATCTCCCCCCTTTCCGCCAGATTTGACCGGCTCAAATGATGACGGAGGTGCGAGTGCATTCGTTCCCAATTTTTATTGGGTCAAGTCTCTCGACGATGAAATGAAATTTGGGCTGGGTGTTCAAACTACCTTTGGGCTGGCAACCAAGTACGATGCTAGTTGGGTCGGAAAATACCATGCTGTTGAAACCGATCTAAAAACAATTAATATTAATCCTAGCCTTGCCTATCAGGTGAACGAAAAGTTCGCGATTGGTGGTGGTATTGATATGGTTATAGGAGATATCATATTTACAAATGCCCTTGATTTTGGTTCAATTTGTGCCGGTCTAGGTATCGGGGCTTGTTCGTTACCTCAGGCGCATGATGGTTTCGCGGATCTGGAAGGAGATAATTTCAGCGACCCCGCTTTCGGATTTAATGTCGGCCTTCAATATCTTATTAATACAGATACCGTTTTGGGTCTTTCTTATCGTTCCGAAATTGATTTGGAGTTTAGTGGAACTGCAGATTTTACAGTACCTGCCTCTGCGACGATCGGACCCTTAGGCACGGTGGTATTTATAGATACTGGTATTGACGCCAGCGTGACATTGCCAGCCAGCCTCGCGCTGAGCATCGCGCATAAAGTAGATAAAATCACTTACCTTGCTGATATTACCTGGACTGGTTGGAGTTCATTTGATGAACTCCGCATAGTGTTCGACAATCCTGCACAGGCAGATTCAGTTACTCCAGAAAACTGGGAAGATTCTTTGAGATACGCGATTGGATTCGATTACCAGTACGATAGTAAAATAATACTAAGAAGTGGATTGGCCTACGACGAAACTCCAATTCCCAGTCCTGAATTTAGAACCGCAAGGATTCCGGGTAACGACCGGACCTGGTTATCGTTTGGTATGACCTACACATTGGATACTGAGAGTAGTATAGACGTCGGTTATTCTCACTTGTTTATCGACGATGTACCGATTGACAATGCAGACGCAACTGGGGCAATACTATCAGGCCAGTATGACGCTGCTGTCGATATTCTCAGCGTTCAATGGAACAAGAAATTTTGAGGTAGTGCCGTAGTAAATATCTCCAGAACCATACGTTACTGAAATAGCAGCCTTTGAGCAATCTGGGCTGCTTTTTTATCGACTAAAGCCAGTAGTCGATAACGCTCATACTCATAACGTTTTGGGTAATTCTTCCTCAGGCTATCGAAATGTCGGGGAAAATCGGCATCGTTCATATCTTCTGAGTGGGTCAGTGCCAGGTGATCTTGCCAGATGTCGTGATGCAGGTTGAACAGTTGCTGCCAGAAGACCAAATCACTGGCTGATGGCTCAATGTTAAGCGTGATCGGTTCCGGTAGCAGATTTTCCATGCGCCAGTTGGATTCGAGACCAAAATGCCGGCAAGCGGCATCCAGTACCATCTGTGTCGCACGCAGTCGCCCTTCGACGCTGTACCCGGCAACGTGGGGAGTCGCTAGATCTACCTGTTGCAACAGCGCACGCGAAATGTCTGGCTCGTTTTCCCAGGTATCGAGAAATACGGTGAGGTCAGATCGGCGTTCGAGCAAATCAAGCAAAGCGACATTATCTACCACTGGTCCTCGTGCTGCATTGACCAGAATGCAGTTTCTGTTCAGTCGTCGCAGGCGTTGCTGGTTGAATAGATGCCATGTCGGATGATCACCATCATTTGTCAAGGGTAGATGCAGGGTAATGAAATTACATTCAGACAAAATGGTATCGAGATCGACAAATTGATAATCCGAGTTTCCGGCCTCCTCAAGCGGCGGGTCGTTGATCAATGTCTCGATGCCGAGCACCTGTAGTTTCTGCAGCAGCCGCGAACCGATATTGCCGCAGCCAATGATTCCCGCCTTTAGTTCAAACGGATCAAAATCCCTGCGCCCGGATAGCGCAAACAGACCGCTAATGACGTATTCAGAGGCGCCCTCGGCATTGCAGCCCGCGGCATTACTAAACGAAATCTGGTTTTGTTCGAGATAGTTCAGATCGACATGATCGGTGCCCACGGTTGCGGTGCCAACAAATTCTACTGCTGTATCATCCAAAAGACGGTGATCAATTTGAGTGACGGTTCTGACTAACAGGCATTGGCAATCAAGCAAGTGATTTTGTGCAATATCTTGCCCAGGCAGTAGCTCTACCTCACCCAGGTCGCTGAATGCCTCATAAACCTGGGGTATATTTTCATCGGCTACAATTTTCACGCCTGAACGCAAAACCGGTGTATCAGTTGCTTCAGCATATCGATAGTCGGGTCGATTTGATCGACGGGCAGGAATTCATCGGGCTGATGGGCCTGATCGATCGAACCGGGCCCGATGACGACGGTTTCTGTTTGCATACTATTGTAGTAGGGGGCCTCGGTTCCAAACGCGACGCTGCTGGCAGATTTGCCGGTGAGGAATTTCAGGTGTTCGGCGATCTCGCTTGCCTGTGCGGTGTCCATCGCTGGCGTTCCCTCGTCACCGATTATCAGACACTCGCCGGCAAGACCTCTTCGCTCGGCAACGCTGGCGACCAGTTCTGCCACATCGGCGTGCAGCGTATCGAATGACATACCGGGTAAAAAGCGAATATCGATCAACAATTCACAGGCCCCGCAAATGCGATTGGAATTGTCACCGCCATGAATATGACCGAGATTGAGGGTTGGAGTCGGAATCGCAAAGGCGGGGTCGTTATACTGTTTTTGCAGTCCATCGCGGTATCTGAGTAGTTCGCCGATTAATTCGTGCATGGCTTCGAGTGCATTATTGCCAAGTGCCGGATTACTGGCATGACCCGATCGACCGGTGAATCGAATTGACTCGGATAAGGTCCCCTTATGTTGCCTGATTGGTTGTAGATCCGTCGGTTCGCCTATGACGCAGTAACGACCTAACTTATGACCATTATCGGCGATCAGTTTTGCACCGCTCATGGTCGACTCTTCGTCGGCGGTGGCGACGATGGTCAGCGGCCGTTTAAGTTTTCTAAGGTCGAACGACTGGCTCGACTGCAAGGCCAGTGCCAGGAAGCTTTTCATATCGCAACTGCCCAGACCGTATAAACGATCGTGTTTCAGTTTGAGCTGAAAAGGATCGCTCTGCCACAGATCAGGATCGCAGGGAACCGTGTCGGTATGGCCTGATAAAACCAGACCATCCGAGCCCGAACCGGTCGTCGCTATCAGATTAAATTTAGCCTCGCTAACAGTCTGGATTTCTACGTCGAAGCCGCGAGTTTCCATCCAGTCGGCGAGCAAATCGATGACAGCCCGGTTACTCATATCGAGGGCGGCATGATAGCAACTCACAGACGGGATCGCGATCAGTTGCGCTATCATTCCCTGCGTGTTTGGCAGGTTTTTGTTCATGAGTCTGTCATTCCGGCCTCCGAGCCGGAATCTATTGAATAATTAGTGGTGTTAGGTATCCCGGCTTCGATAATAACGGATTCCGGCTCGGGGGCCGGAATGACGATTACTGAGTTAAGGAACCTCATCAACTAGTCCAGTATATCGGTAACCGCACCTTGCGAAGCTGAACTTACCAGTCGCGCATACTTGGCCAGTACACCACGTTTGTAACGAACTTTAGGAGGTTTCCAGGCTTGCGCGCGTTTATTCCATTCGGCACTACTGAGTTTCGCATTAACCTGGCGTTTCTCGGCATCAATCGTGATCGTGTCGCCATTCTTCAACAATGCGATAGGACCGCCTAATGCGGCTTCTGGAGTGACATGCCCAACCACAAAACCATGCGATCCACCGGAGAAACGACCGTCGGTAATAAATGCCACGTCCTTGCCCAGACCCTTGCCCATGATGGCCGATGTCGGTGATAACATTTCTCGCATGCCGGGGCCACCGATCGGGCCTTCGTAGCGCACTACGATCACATCGCCTTTTTTCACGGTACCGTCGAGTATCTTTTTCAAAGCCTGCTCTTCAGAGGCAAATATTCTGGCCTTGCCGGTGAAGTGGAGGCCTTCCTTGCCTGATATTTTTGCCACCGACCCTTCGGGTGCAAGGTTACCGTGTAAAATGACGAGGTGGCTGTTCTTCTTGATCGGATCGTCGAGCGCGTGCACGATGTCCTGACTTTTTGGATAAGCTTTAACCTTTGCCAGGTTCTGCGCCTGTGTTTTGCCGGTGACAGTAATGCAGTCACCATGAAGCAGACCGGCATCGAGCAGCATTTTCATCAACGGCTGGATTCCACCGATTTCGATCAAATCGGACATCATCGCTTTCCCGCTCGGTCGCAAATCGGCGAGCACCGGTACGCGTTTACCGACCCGCGTGAAGTCATCGAGCTTGAGTTTGACACCGATGGCCGATGCCATCGCCAGTAAATGTAAAACAGCATTAGTCGAACCACCGAGGGCGATCACGATCGTGATCGCGTTCTCGAAGGCCTTTTTGGTCATGATATCGCCAGGGCGAATATTCGATTTCAATAAACGCATGGCAGCTTTGCCGGCTTCGAAGCAGTCGTTTGACTTATCCTCCGATATCGCAGCCTGTGCAGAGCTATTGGGCAAACTCATACCCAGTGCTTCGATTGCCGATGCCATCGTATTCGCGGTGTACATGCCACTGCAGGAACCCGGGCCGGGTATCGCGGTACTCTCTATTTGCTTGAGTTCGCTTTTGCTGATCTTGTTCTGTGCCTGCGCACCCACGGCTTCGAATACGCTGACAACGTCGGTACTCTTACCCTTGTGGCAGCCGGGCATGATAGTGCCGCCGTAAACAAATACCGAGGGTCGGTTGAGGCGAGCCATACCGATCAGGCATGCCGGCATATTTTTGTCGCAGCCGCCAATCGTTACCAGGGCATCGAAACCCTGGCAACCGGCCACTGCTTCGATCGAGTCGGCAATTATTTCCCTCGATACCAGCGAATATTTCATACCCTCGGTACCCATCGAGATACCATCCGAAATGGTAATTGTATTGAATATCACCGCTTTCGCTTTTGCCGCATTGGCACCATCGGCAGCTTTCAGGGCGAGCTGGTCGATGTGCATATTGCACGGAGTTACCATGCTCCAGGTGGAGGCAATGCCGATTTGCGGTTTTCTGAAGTCACCATCGTCAAAGCCAACCGCGCGCAGCATCGAACGACTCGGTGCGCGCTCAACGCCATCGACAACCTGGGATGAAAAATTTCGTATATCGTGATTTTTAATGCTGGTTTTTTTTGAGGGCATAATGATTTCAGTGTCTGCTATGTAAGGAATAGAGGCCGAATCGAACCGGCCTCGATCGTCGTCGGACAGGTTAGGCAAAGCCCAGTTTGGTTGCAAGTATTTAAATTAATCAGAGGCTCCTTAAATAATTAGTTTTGCAGACCACAAATCATTTTAATCTCTCCTATACTAATCGGTAATCAGGGGTTCATGTCGAGGTGGGCCCGTCAAATCTGCGCAGGATTGCTCGGAATTTGAATGGCGGATAGTTGAGTATGATCGATTTATTTATCCTGGTGGCAATTTGCATAGTGCTGACCGTGCTATTGCTCGTTATCTGGAAAGCAAAAAAACTAAAATCAGCGCAAGCCAATGAGTTGCCCGAGCCGCAAAACAGGCAATTACCCAATTTGATCGAAGACACTTTCGGTGCCACCGGTGAAGCGTTTTTCTATTCCCTGGTGCGTGAACTATCTCAGTTTCTTAACGTTGATGCGGTGTTGTTAGCCAGTTGTGAAGACGAGCATCAGGGCATCTATCGTACCCTCGCCTACTGGTGTGATGGCAGTTACATTATGAATCAGGCCATTTCCCTGCTGAACAGCCCCTGTGAAGACATTGGTGGCCTGTGCTATTTGGAAACTTCCGCAAGCAAAATTTATCCAGACTCAACATTACTCGATCGGCATTTTCCGGTAGCAGGATTTTTCGCTATCAAACTTCTCAACTCCCTCGGAAAACCAGTAGGCCTGATCGCAGGTTTGAATCGATCGGCGCTGCGTCTCGGTAAAAAAGAAGTCGATACCATCAATTTGTTATCAGCAAGGGCCGCGGCGGAAATGGAACGAAAACTTGCCGTGAACGAGGCATTAACCGAGAAGGAACGCGCTCAAATTACCTTGCATTCGATTGGTGATGGTGTCATTACAACCGATAATGTCGGGCGTATCGACTACATGAATCCAGTTGCCGAAACGCTGACCGGTTGGCGCTTTCATCAGGCAATGGGTATGACCCTGGAAGCTGTATTTCACCTGGAAGACGAAAAAACAGGAGAGGTGATCCCCGATCCAGCCTTACGTTGTTTGTCGGAAAAGAGGGTGGTTTCTCCGAAATCGGATAACGTACTGATTTCCAGAAATGGTGACCGCTACTCGATACAGGGCACCGCCGGGCCAATGATGAATACCAGGGGCGACTGTATTGGCGCGGTACTGGTATTCAAGGATGTGACCGATCTGCATCGATTACAAAAGAAAATGGCACACCAGGCGACACATGACCCTTTGACCGGGCTTGTCAATCGTTCAGAATTTGAACAAAGACTCGATAAAGCCCTGCAAAGCGCGAAAGCCTTCGAAAGTACCCATGCGCTGCTGTATCTCGATCTTGACCAGTTTAAGGTGGTCAATGATGCTGCCGGCCATGTGGCAGGGGACGAGCTCCTAAAGCAGATCTGCTCGCTGTTGGCGAATCAGTTGCGAGGTCGCGATACCCTTGGAAGACTGGGCGGGGATGAATTTAGTGTGTTGCTCGAAAACTGTCCACTCGGCAAGGCCAGCAAGGTTGCTGATATCCTCATCGATATGATTCGCGAATATCGATTTCTATGGGAAAACAAAACCTATCAGGTAGGTGTCAGCATCGGCATAGTCCAGATTACTGCTGATTCCACCAGCACTACCGAACTGATGGCTCATGCCGATATGGCCTGTTACTCGGCCAAGGATCTCGGGCGTGGACGGGCTCATATTTATGACCCGAAGGATGCCGAACCCGCCAAGCAACAAAGTGACTTTTTACAGGCTTCCGAATTGCGCGATGCGATTATTAATCAGCAATTCTGTCTGTTGTATCAACCGATTGTACCGTTTCATGCAGATCAAAGGCAGATACGCATGCGAGCTGAAGTGTTGCTGAGAATGATTGATCAGTCGGGCAATCATATTTTACCGGGCGCCTTTCTCCCGGCGGCAGATCGATTTGGATTAACCGCGCAGATTGACCGTTGGGTGATAGACAAGGTGTTCAACGCCTATGCACATTTGTTTATGCAAAACCCGAATCTGGTACTCCACCTGAACTTATCGGCCCAATCGGTCGCGGATGAGGCGCTTGGATACTCTATTACGCAGATGTTCGACAAGACTGTGGTTTCGCCGCATCAAATCTGTTTTGAAGTGAACGAGTCAATACTGAACAATAATCTATCCGCTATCAGCCAGCTAACCGAACAGTTGCGCGGCATTGGCTGCAATTTCGCTCTGGATAATTTTGGTAGTGGTTTGTCTAATTTTTCATTTCTGAAAAAACTTAAAATTGATTTTATTAAAATCGATGGCAACCTGGTCCGTGATATTTCTGAGGACCGGGTCGATCATGGCATAGTTGAATCAATCAATTCGATGGCTCATTTACTGGGAATTAAAACCATTGCCGAATCTGTCGACGGTGATGCAGTGATGCAGAAACTTAAACTGCTTGGTATAAATTATGCCCAGGGAGGCTTTCTGGCCAGACCGGATTTGTTGGATGAACTGGGTGGTGAAAAATCGAGAGAGCTGGAATTTTCTGAAAGCCCGGTTAGCTAGAAGCCTGTCGGGTTAATCGATACACATCCTCTAAACTCTACCTGCCGAATATTTGAAATCACCGGTATCTAAAAAGTCGAATTTGTTAGTCTCATAATATCAACGTCCTGGCAGTTCCAGTCCTGGTAACATATTAGGTTCCTACGGCCAGTTCAAAATAAATTGGATCACCCACAATCACCTGTATCTCAATTAACATCTGACGATATTTGAGATATCGCGCGGTGGCGGCTTTGGATGGTTTCATTTTGGAACTTTAGACTTGCAATTGCCTGTTGAAGTGATTATGGTTCCAACCTAGTCGCTCTAAAACGACATAAAGTTCCATCCTATAAAAAACTTTACGAAATTATCCATAACCGAGGAGATTTACATGAAAAAAATTACTTCAACAGTGATGCTGGCTTCTTTATTGGCGGTTTCAGCCAATACATCTGCGGCCACGCTTGATGATGTTGTAGGCAAGGGGCACGTCCAATGCGGTGTATCGCAAGGTCTGCCAGGTTTCTCAAATTTTGATGCCCAGGGAAACTGGAGTGGTGTCGATGTCGACGTTTGTCGTGGAATGGCTGCGGCTATTTTTAATGACTCCGAAGCCGTCAAGTACACCCCTCTATCGTCTAAAGAGCGTTTTACCGCGCTACAATCTGGTGAAATCGACGTTCTGTCGCGTAACACTACCTGGACTGCGACTCGCGATACCGCGCTCGGCTTGAACTTTGCTGGCGTTAACTACTACGACGGGCAGGGTTTCATGGTCCGTAAGGACCTCGGTGTAAACAGTGCCCTGGAACTGGGCGGTGCCGCGGTTTGTACCCAGACAGGTACTACTACCGAGCTTAACGTTGCTGACTATTTTCGTACAAACGGTTTGGACTACACGGTTGTTGCTTACGAAAAGTCAGACGAAGTTGTAGCAGCCTATGATTCAGGCCGCTGTGATGTGTATACCACTGACCAGTCCGGTTTGTACGCCCAGCGTATCAAGCTGAAAGACGTATCGGCACACAAGGTATTGCCGGAAGTTATCTCGAAAGAGCCACTCGGCCCTGTTGTAAGACAAGGCGATGATCAGTGGTTTAACCTGACCAAGTGGACCCTCTACTGCATGATCAATGCTGAAGAAATGGGTATTACTTCAGGAAATGTAAAGGGCAAGATGAACGGTGGAGATCCGGCCATCAAAAGGCTTCTCGGTGAGGAAGGTAGCTTCGGTGAAAACCTCGGCGTAAGCCCAACCTGGTGTGCAAACATCATTTCCCAGGTTGGTAACTACGGCGAGTCATTTGCGAAACACCTGTCTGTAGATCCGCTGAATATCGCACGCGGCGTGAATGAGTTGTGGAGCAAGGGCGGAATTCAATACGCACCACCTATTCGCTAACCTGTCGAAGCAAACGTCCTGCCCCTGGCAGGACGTTTGCGTTATAGGGCCCTGAAACCCTCACGGGCTTAAGCCGAGCCAATATTGTCTCGTCGACCAGCCTTTAACGTGACAGAGAAAAACTTGTGATAAAAGAAGATTCAGATGGACCCCCGGTAGTAACCACCAAACCGTGGAATGACCCGAAGGTAAGAAGTATTTTTTTCCAGGCGGTATTGCTGATCGCGGTCGTATCCTTCGGCATGTATATTTTCGGTAATACTTCCGCAAACCTGGAGAAACAGGGAATTGCCACCGGATTCGGGTTCATGGGAACCACCGCTGGTTTCGGCATAATTACCCACCTGATCGATTACTCCGAGGCCTCCAGTTATGGACGAGCCTTCGCAGTTGGTTTACTGAATACCCTGTTAGTGGCTTTTAGCGGTATAGTCGCTGCCACTATTATTGGCGTTTTCATCGGTATCGCGCGGCTATCGAAGAACTGGTTAGTCTCACGACTGGCCATGGTATACATTGAAATTTTTAGAAATATTCCGCTGTTACTGCAGATTTTCTTCTGGTACTTTGCAGTACTGAGAGCACTGCCTTCACCCAAAAATAGTGTTAACTTCGCGGATAGCTTTTTCGTCAACAATCGGGGAATTTACCTGCCTTCGAGTATTTTTGAAGAAGGCTTCTCACTCGTAATAGCGGCATTTATTATTGCTGTTATCGCTGTCGTATTCGTGGCACGCTGGGCACATAAGCGGCAGGAAGCAACTGGCCAGCAATTCCACACGTTTTATGTCGGCATTGCCATACTGGTAGGATTACCTTTACTGGCCCTGATAGTCACCGGTTTCCCGGTGAGCTGGGAAATTCCTGCACTCAAAGGTTTCAATTTTAAAGGGGGTACAGTCATAATCCCCGAATTTGTGGCGCTATGGCTGTCGTTATCGATATACACAGCATCATTTATTGCCGAGATAGTGCGCGCGGGTATCCAGGCTGTCAGCCATGGTCAAACCGAGGCATCGAATGCACTGGGCCTCAAAGCGGGACCGACATTACGCCTTGTTATCTTACCCCAGGCTTTACGCGTGATTATTCCACCCTTGTCGAGCCAGTTTCTTAACCTGACCAAAAACTCGTCGCTGGCGACTGCTATTGCCTATCCCGAACTGGTATCCGTATTTACCGGAACCGTACTCAATCAGACTGGGCAGGCGGTAGAAATTATATCTATCACGATGGCTGTCTATTTATCGGTTTCACTCGGAATCTCGGCGTTCATGAACTGGTATAACGCCCGAATGGCCCTGGTGGAGAGATAGACCCTATGACTACAGAAACGCAACATATGCCCGGATTGCATCCGGACATGCCACCACCTCCGAGCGAGGTTGGTGTCGTTGGCTGGCTAAGACATAACCTGCTATCCAGCAAAACTGATATATTCCTGACCTTAGTTGCCATTTATCTGATTTATCTGCTGGTGCCTCCAGTAATCTCCTGGGTGTTTATAAATGCCGATCTGAGTGGCGATACCCGTGATGCCTGTACCAGTGGCGGGGCATGCTGGGTCTTTATCAAGGTCAGGATGGGGCAATTTATGTACGGCTTCTATCCGCCGGAAGAAAGATGGCGAGTCGACAGCACATTTATCTTGCTGGTGGCGCTAATGGTGCCCATGTTTATCGAGAATTTTCGACATAAGGCATGGCTCGGCGCATTTATTCTATTCATCTTTCCGGTGATCGGTTTTTACCTGCTGGCCGGCGGTTCCTTCGGCCTGGAAGTAGTCGAAACACCTCTCTGGGGTGGTTTGGCCCTGACCCTGGTTATATCCATAGTTGGCATAGTCGGGTCTTTCCCGATAGGCTTGTTGCTCGCACTTGGGCGTCGATCAAAAATGCCGGCGGTGAGTGCCTTTTGTACCGGGTTTATCGAGCTCTGGCGTGGTGTGCCCCTGATTACCGTATTGTTCATGTCCTCGGTCATGTTCCCGTTATTTCTGCCCGATGGAGTGAACTTCGACAAGCTGATAAGAGCACTGGTCGGTGTTACGTTGTTTTCTGCCGCCTATATGGCCGAAACCGTGCGTGGCGGACTGCAGGCCATTCCCAAGGGCCAATACGAGGGCGCTGAGGCCCTGGGGCTGACTTTCTGGAAGTCTATGACCTTTATTATTTTGCCGCAGGCCTTAAAGCATGTAATCCCGGGTATCGTAGGCAACTTTATAGGCCTGTTCAAGGATACCACGCTGGTATTGATCATCGGCCTGTTTGATTTTCTGGGCATTGTCCAGGCTGCTTCGACTGATCCCAAATGGCTGGGTTATTCGATCGAAGGGTATGCATTTTGTGCGTTTGTTTACTGGATATTTTGTTTTTCCATGTCGCAATACAGTCAATCGATCGAACGCAAGCTTCATACCGGTCATTAATACAAGATAACCATTTATATAAGACAACCGATTTCCAAGGTGAACCCTGATGAATGAAACAGCAACCGAAATGCAGAATCAATTTGAAGTCTCTGACGAGGTTATTATCGAAATTAACGCCATGCACAAATGGTATGGTGATTTTCATGTGCTGAAAAATATTAATCTCAAGGTGCAACGCGGGGAACGCATCGTAATTTGCGGACCGTCCGGATCAGGCAAGTCGACCTTGATACGCTGTATTAACCGGCTGGAAGAACATCAGCAGGGTGATATCATTGTCGATGGTATCGAGTTGACCAGCGATCTCAAGCACATTGAGGCAACACGACGCGAAGTGGGCATGTGCTTTCAGCATTTCAACCTGTTCCCCCACCTGTCTGTTCTCGAAAATTGCACGCTCGCCCCGATCTGGGTGCGCCAGATGTCTAAGGGCGATGCAGAAGAAATCGCGATGAAATTCCTCGAGCGAGTCAAAATTCCAGAACAGGCGTTGAAATTCCCGGGCCAGCTTTCGGGTGGTCAGCAACAGCGTGTGGCGATTGCCCGAAGCCTGTGTATGAACCCTAAGGTCATGTTATTCGACGAGCCGACCTCGGCGCTGGACCCGGAAATGATTTCGGAAGTGCTCGATGTTATGGTCGAACTCGCCCAGGAAGGCATGACCATGCTCTGTGTGACCCACGAAATGGGCTTTGCCAAGAAGGTCGCAAATCGGGTCATTTTTATGGATGTCGGGGAAGTTATTGAAGAAAATGAGCCGATGGAATTTTTCAATAATCCGCAAAATGAAAGAACAAAATTGTTCCTGAGCCAGATTATCCAGCACTAGGGTTATTCTGCAGCAGGGGTAGTTGCAGGCGTCGCCAGAGCAGAGATAATTCCTGCATCTATGTGTGATGCTCTGGCAAAGTAGAATCGAAAGCGCAAGCCCCGGCTAGTAGGTCCAATCATAAAACGGTTTCCGGGCTAACAACTTTCACGCCGTAGGGCCGTAAAAGCCAGCAAATAAGCGGTTGACAACTGCTAGCTTCGCCCCTAAAATTCCGCCCCCTGACAGCAGGCTATGCAGTGATATGTATGGCCTGCGGCCTGTTGAGAGTTACCAAATTTACAGTCTGCTCGTAGGAGAGTCGAATTCATGGCAACAGTTAACCAGTTGGTACGTAAACCACGTCGCTCAAGACGTTCAAAGAGTAACGTACCCGCACTCGAGGCATCCCCGCAAAAGCGCGGTGTGTGCACGCGTGTCTATACAACCACACCCAAGAAGCCTAATTCTGCATTGAGGAAAGTAGCGCGTGTGCGTTTGACGACTGGTTATGAAGTGGCGTCCTATATCGGTGGCGAAGGGCACAATTTGCAGGAGCACTCGGTGGTTCTGGTCCGGGGTGGTCGGGTCAAGGATTTGCCCGGTGTACGATATCACGTGGTTCGTGGCAGTCTTGATACCCAGGGTGTGCCGACACGCCGCCAGGGTCGTTCAAAATACGGCGCCAAGCGCCCCAAGTCATAAAGTTACAGGTACTGGATAAAAAATGCCAAGACGTAGAGAAGTTCCTAAAAGAGTAATCCTGCCGGATCCCAAATTTCACGATCTGCAGATTGCAAAATTTATCAATATGATCATGCGCAATGGCAAGAAATCTGCGGCGGAGCGGATCATGTACTACGCGCTTGACAATATCAGTCAAAAAAGCACCCTGGAATCAGTCGAGCTAATGGAAAAAGCGCTTGAAAATGTGCGCCCGACAGTCGAGGTTAAATCGCGTCGAGTGGGTGGTGCCACCTACCAGGTTCCTGTGGAGGTGCGCGCTTCACGTCGCAATACGCTGGCGATGCGCTGGTTAATTGATGCGGCACAAAAGCGTGGTGAAAAAACCATGGCGCAAAAGCTCGCCGGTGAGTTGCTTGACGCGTCGGAAAGTAAGGGATCGGCTGTGAAAAGACGTGAGGATACGCACCGCATGGCCGAGGCGAATAAAGCTTTCGCGCATTTCCGCTGGTAA
>Ga0255051_10000283_pt1 | contig 18949 bp, 17 predicted proteins | sample JV7_2_9_MG_FD_181719 | JGI IMG/M metagenome (GOLD analysis project Ga0255051, IMG submission 181719) | Seawater microbial communities from Jervis Inlet, British Columbia, Canada - JV7_2_9 | ecosystem: Environmental > Aquatic > Marine > Inlet | place: Canada: British Columbia | collected 2016-10-06
CCTCAGCGCAAATTGTTGATAGAATTGGACCCCATTATTATATCAGATGCAGAATGTGGCTCGGTAGGTTAACCGTGGTTTCGATTCGTCGAATTATTGACTGTTTCAAATCCTAAAAATTAATTAGATGCAGAATTTATTGCAAGCGATATTCACTTCTGGTCAATACCGTCTGTGTAGAATACGGATGTCCGTAATGTGCCGTTTTCTGCCTATGAGGCCTGGTATTTGATGGTCAGCTAACGAGAAAGCAGACCTTCAGGTTCAGCCTGGCAACTTCCGGAGTGTGCCCGAAGCCGACATATGGCGCAGCCTTTACAATTAAGGCGACAGTCCAGCGGGTTCAATAAAAATCTAAAACCTGGTCTCGGTTCGGCCCGCAATTGGTATCAGTGTATAATTATCAGCGGGAAGTAATTACCCGGTACCGTGAAAAGGCAACCATGACAGCTGAATTAAAATGCGCATCGTCGGCCAGAGTTTAGCCTTCCTGTTGATGTTCTTAATCCAGCCCGGGGCAGACGCGAGGGAAATCCGCGCGGAGTGGGACAGTCGATGTGAAGAATGCCACGGAGAAGCCGATGAGTTTGCACGAAAGTTTCTGTGGGCTATCGACGGCCAGCTGCAAGGACAACACCACATAGATGACTTGCGCTTGTACATGCGGCATCATTATATCCCCAAGCATTTATTCGACGAGATTTACAACATGTTGCTGGCACAGGCAAATTCTCCGGCTCGATTTAAAAGCGAGTGTAGCAGCTGCCACAACAGCACCGAGGAATTCATAAGGCGAGCGATATTTATCAAGGCAGGCGAGCTGACGGGTGTGGAATCCGGAATTCCAGTTCGCGAGTTTTTGAAATCACATCAAGGTTTGCAACAGACCGATGTGGAGTTTTTCACGAAATTGCTCACTCGTGTTCGTAATGATATTTATCGATCCTAAGTGAGCGTTGGGGTTAGGAGAAAGTTTACTATTTTCGAAATGGATATCCAGGGTGGAAGGCCGCAGATTACTCCTCTAAATAGTTTCCCAGTTTCCGGATAGTGTCGAAGGTTGCCCCCTGACCTCTATAATTTGAAGGACAGCTAACGGGAAAGCTGCCGTTCAGTTTTCACTTCTAAAAGGCGGCAAATTGCACAACTCGGTCACTCGAGACCCGGCTTGAATCTATTTCCCTGTCAGTTAGGGATTCTAGACGTGGATCACTGAAAAATACATCAATCCTAGTACTATCTTTTAGTCAATTAGGAATAGGTATGGATAGAATTAAATTAATTATTTGGGCGACTCTGTTTATGCTATCAGCCTGTGGAGGTGGTGACACAGATAGTGGCGGAACCCCTGCTGTACCATATGATCTCTTTAGCACGATTTCAGCCGTACCCGTTCACGGTCATCGAGTGGACATCTCTTGGGTACGAGGCAATAAAACTCCAGAGAAGCTTGAATTAGATCGATGTGATCAATCCGACTGCTTAACAATCCCCCTAAATAAAGAGGATTTAAGTTTCGCTGACAAGAGCCTCAAACCTGGCACCGTCTATACCTACACTCTCAAGGCCACAGGTAAAGGTGGGCCAGCAGAAGAAGATACGGTTCTGGCCACGACTCCCTTCGTAAATACAAATCATGGTTTACCGTTAGCTCCCCAAGGTAGTTTTGTCCAGGGAGGAGCCATGCTAAACCCATTCACCCCAACTGCCGTTGAGATCAGTAGTAATATCGAATTAGAAAAACTTCGATCGCTCACCGATGAGACTTCCACGGCCTCTTTGCATCAGATGCTGGGTTTGTTGTCCACACCACTTTCAGTCAACTCAGTGAGTCCCAGTGCAAAGGCTCCAGCAGGAGCTGTGCACATTCACTTCCATCAATTTGGAAATGCGTCAGCAATTGCCCTTCCTAAAAGTATGCAGCCATTTGATCGAATGGGCGAAGAGGGTTATGTGCTTTTGGTCACGACCCAGGATGACGGAGGGGCTCATTTTCTCATTGGCGCTAACAAGCCAGTGGGGTTGTACCGAGGTGGTATGTCGGCCCTACATCTTCTTGTAAAGATTACAGAAGAGACCATTTCCTCAGCCACCCCAGCTCCCTGGATGACTGTTAGTTTGAAGCCCACAATTTTTCCTAGACTGATTTTAGATTATCCAGATAATAGTATTCGAGCGGCATCGCCCTCAAACTTTTTGCATACCATTCACACGGGCCTCCCCAATGACCGGGGCATTGCGCGCATTGACAGGTACGCACGAGCTGGTATGAACCGGTTTTTCCTCAACCAATCCAGCAATACTTATTTGGAAGATCGTTGGAAGGATTACGGAGAAGTGGCCTTTGCCAGTGTCGGCGCATTGGCGGAAGCACGTTTTGCCAAACTGATTCCTTGGGCAGTGGTCTCTATGCTTAGCCACAAAAATGGAGGCTTTTATCCCTACGCCGACGGTCTGGCCGTCTTCGACGAACCATTTCTTATTGTGGGTGGCGTTGCTCAGCCAGAGAACCCCGCTGTGGAGCTTTTGCCCCAGGGGAATATGAATGAGCCCCCAGAGACCACCACATGGGGGACGATATCCAATTCCGGAACCGACTGCGTGGGAGCCTGGGAACAGGATACCACTGAAAAGCGGGGAGCATCTGGCAGTAGCTGGAGAGCCGACGTTGGATCAAAACTTCAAGGAAAAGATTGTATTTTGAGAAGTGACCTCTCTTTTACGAAGCTGGAAAAAGGAAGGTACCTCCTCCGAGTTTATGCCAAACAGGATCAGCTCCAGGGAGGATGGGTTCAAATCAGTTATAGACTGACTCTTGATGCTCCATTGGCCAGTACCGGAAAAAATCAAATCAGTTTTCATCTAGGATTTCCTTCCACCAATAAAGTCCTGGCTACAGATTCAGATTGGGTGGAGTACACCTTGCCTTTAGAAGTTGAAGCAGAGCTGGCTGAGCGAACGATCACTTCTGCCTATGTTTGGTCGAGAACCAATGCCACTGGTAAGTTATGGTTAGACGATCTTCAGTTCAAAAAAATGGACCCCATATTAAGAAACATAGCCGGCGGAGCCAGCCCACCAGAGGTAAAAAGTTTTGACGGTATCGATTGGGTGACCCATGTTGAAGGCGTTGACTATCAAGTTTGTCAGATAGGGATCACCGAAAATTTTTGTGATTGGCCTATGAACTATATTGGCCAAGTGGATTATGGCGGGAACGATTGGAGGGGCGGAGGCGATGGATTTGCCGATCGCTACAATGAAAACCTAGCCCCTTATGAAATTCGCTGGATAGGTGATTCTCTACCAACTGAGGATCGCATTTTTGTTAGCTACGATGTTAACTATGCCTATCTTGCCGGAAGGGCTGATCCAGTATCAGTTCACCTGGCTCAGCAGATCAATTATTGCCTCTTTGATGAGATTTTTGAAACCCTAGGGCTTGATATAATTTACGAGCGAATAGTAGGGGGTGGCCAGCATGACGAAGTTAAAATCCACAGCAGTGAGGTCCGAGGTATTAATCGCAGCAAATCCTGTTTTGAAAAAGTCGATAGCAAGTATGTGCGTAAAAAATCTAACCCTTCTCTTTTTGCTAATATGGTGAATCGGCAATTCCAGGCTGTAAAATCTAAAAACGCCAACGCTCGTACTTATCTGTGGGCGGATATGTTCTCTCCAGTTTCAAACGGTGGAGTTAAAGATTATCAAACCAATTTCGGAGGAACTGATGGCGCCTCTGTTTGTGCCATAGCCCCTCATCTTATCCCCGGTCTTTGCATGGACTTTTTCAATATTGTTCCCATCGATTCTGAAATCACCATGGTACCCTGGTCCTATAATATCAATGGATTTCGCAACCAAGTGGCCAGCGCCAGGTTTTATGACCAAGCGGGTAACCCGCACCTTGCAGGCACGGCCGGGAACCCCGTCACTGTTCAAGATTGGGCGTCCCTTGCCCATTCTTCCACAGGTATGGACGGAGTCATGGCTATGGAATATTTTGGAGGAGACCCCATTATACAATTTGCTCTCCGAACATTTTGGAACCACGATTGGCGCCTGCTCGGGTTGGTGGATTTTGAAAATAACACCACCGCTGAGTTTGAACTAGATAATCTAAATTATGAACTCTCTGCTGGAATGGTCATCGATACCACTGGGGCCACCGCATTAGGAACTCTAGGTACCGCGGGCAATAGGTCTAAAATCAGTAAAGGCTCCCTGGATCTTCAAAAAGCCACAGGGGGCCCACTCATTGTTCATGCCGGCGAAATAAAAAGTAACTCATCCGTTGAAACCGCAATTTCTCTTCGTGATGAAACAGGCACATTTGATATTAAACCCAAGATTACCGTTTCATGGTGGTCAGGTGGTCAACTCGTAGAGAAAACTTTTGCCGAAGGAGATGACATAAAAGATATGGAGACCGGAAACTCCAACTACCACCGTTATCAAGCCACCTTCCGACAGCCTCCAGGAGGACCATACACCGCTAGCTTCGAATACTTTTACATCGACGATAGCGTCAACCCAGCGCGTGGTTTCTCCTATGCAGAGAACGTCGGTGTTTGGGAGGCCACTGCCCCTTGTTTTGATGGCTGCAATAACTAAATTAACAGTGAATTGACCTACGCACTGCTATGTATTTTAGTGCTCGCCATTGAAGAGGTATAGTGAAGAATTAATACCCTATCGTCCATTCCACCAAGTAAAGAAAGAGACTAACGACGCCGTCCAGCCCTGGAGAATTGAATCTGGGGGTCCGCAGTGTGCCGAAAGCAGAAGTCGATCCAGGCGTTTTGAACGTCAACTTTGGAGGTGTAATTTTTCAAAGTGAAACGGAATCAGAGGCCTCGTAAATCGGATGGGGGTACTATATTGACCCCTCGCTGCCGCTATGGTGTACGGAATGGAGTCTTGATGTCGATATTCCAGCCTGTCTTCATATTATCACCCATTTTTCGATCGGATCGAGCCAGATAAAACTCAAATACTCCATCACCTAATAACCAGAAGTTTTCCTATTCACATTGAGGGACACTCGATAAATAGTGCTACTCTTGTACTTGAGTGTAAGGTTTTTTGAGGTGGTTTAGCGAACTACAAGAACAGAGCACTTGGCGTGACGCACGATTTTAGCTGCGGTGGAGCCGAGGAAATAGTCCTCTAGCCCTGGCTGGTGTGAGGCGACAATGATCAGTTCAGCACCGGATTTATCCGCCACCTCCAGAATCGTTTTGTAAGGGTGGCCCGAGCGGACTTCAACATCCACATTTATATTAGCGGTGTCTGCGATGACCTTCAATTTTTCCACAGCATATTGCCGGGATTCGTCGAGCATGCCGCTTGGCAATTGGGAGGCAACCCAGGCTGGAATTTCCTCGACCACGTTGAGGAGGATAATCTGTGTATCTTTGTTGCCTTGCGCCGTGGCAATGTCGATCATGGCGTTACCCTTTTCTATATGGGCCATATCGATGGGAACTAGAATTGTTTTGTACATAATATTTTACCATTTTAGGTGAGTTAGCGAAATTTAACTAAATTTAATTATAAAACCAAGTTGTAAGATTTTAATGATTTGCATCAATACGCGCTGGAATATTCTCGGTATATTCGACCAGTGTATATTTAGAGAGGTACTACTGATATCGTGAGAAGCATGCTGGTAACCTACAAAGCCGAGTTAAGCTGTTATTTTATTTCAAGCCAGAGAATATTATTCAAAAAATATTATCACTATGGGCCCAAAGGAAGCTTTGTACATTCGACGCTTGAGTAGGGGTAAATTTTGAAAGTATACAAGGCTGATGTGGCGATTGTGGGCGCCGGTGGAACGGGGTTGCGAGCAGCGATCGCTGTAGCCGAAACCGATCCTTCCCTGAAAGTGGCACTGGTTTCGAAAGTCTATCCGATGCGTAGCCATACGGTGGCTGCCGAGGGTGGTGCTGCTGGTGTCGTACGCGACGACGACAGCCACGAATATCACTTCAACGACACAGTGGAGGGTGGCGACTGGCTATGCGACCAGGATGTGGTCGAGTATTTCGTCGCCCATTGCACCGAAAATCTGGTCCAGTTGGAACACTGGGGGTGCCCGTGGAGCCGTAAGCCTGATGGGCATATCAATGTGCGCGCATTTGGAGGCATGAAAGTCGAGCGCACCTGGTTTGCCGCCGACACGAGCGGCTTCCACATGCTGCATACCCTGTTTCAGACGTCGATCAAGTATCCCTCAATAAAGCGCTTCGATGAATATTTCTGTGTCGACATAGTTATTGAAGATGGCCGTTGCCAGGGTTTGGTGGCGATACAGGTTGCAACCGGCAAGTTTACGTTTATACAGGCTAAGGCGGTGATTTTCGGTACCGGCGGGGCCGGCCGGGTGTTCCGTGAGAATACCAACGGCGGCATTGTCACTGGCGATGGTATGGCAATGGCTTATCGACACGGAGCACCGCTTCGCGATATGGAGTTCATGCAGTATCACCCGACCTGCATGCCCGGAACCGGACTGCTGTTCACCGAAGCCTGCCGCGGCGAGGGCGGATTACTCCTCAATAAAGATGGCTATCGATTTTTGCAAGATTACGGCCTGGGACCGGCTGAAGAAAAACCACGCAACAAGTTCATGGAGTTGGGCCCACGTGATCGTCTTAGCCAAGCGATCTGGCATGAAGAAAAGAAGGGTCGGACCATCAGCACACCACATGGCGAAGTTGTCCACCTGGACCTGCGGCATCTCGGCAAGAAAAAGTTGCTCGAGCGATTGCCGCTAATTTACGAGATGGCCGAAGAGTATATGGGTATAGATCCGGCGCATGAATGCATACCTGTTCGGCCCGGTATTCACTACACCATGGGCGGTATATACGCCAACCTCATGACTGAAACGCCCCTGGCGGGCTTGTACGCCGCAGGCGAGTGTGCAAGCAACGGGATCCATGGGGCCAACCGCCTCGGTTCTAATTCTTTGGTCGACATTATCGTGTTTGGCAAATTGGCGGGGGTCGAAGCTGCGCAATTCGCCAAGTCGGTGAAGAACACCAATCCAGCGTTGCTGGAGAAGCAGGCCAGTGCTGCAGAAGACCGGGCGCTCGCTCTGGTTACCAGAACCGACGGCAAAGAAAAGCACTCAGTGCTGCGCAGAGAAATGGGAAAAAGTATGGAGAACGGCTGCGGCATTTACCGCACCGCCCCGGAAATGCAGGCGGCCTGTGAAAAGATTACCGAACTCAGGGAGCGTTACAAGAACCTGAACGTAGAAGACAAGTCGAGTGTATGGAACAGTGACTGGCTGGGGGCCCTTGAAGTCGGTTTCCTGCTGGACGTCGCTGAGGCAATCGCCTACTCGGCGTTGAATCGCAAGGAATCGCGCGGGGCTCATCAACGGCTGGACGGCTATGAGCATCGCGATGATGTCGATTACCTTAAGCATACCCTCGCATATTACACCGGCGACGGTGCGCCCCACATTGAATACCAGGACGTGATCATCACTAAGTCCAGGCCTGGGACGCGCGCCTACGGTGCGGCGGGTGTCGTGGCTGACGAGCAAAGAATGAAAGAAGCGGACAATGGCTGAAGGCACAAAAACAATCGAGATGGAAATCCTGCGCTATCGTCCCGAGCAGGATAAAAAACCCTTTTATCAGACCTATGCCGTTGCCTTTGACAACGACTGGTCAGTGCTGCAGGGATTGCAGTATATCAAGGACGAGCTGGACAGCTCGTTGAGTTTCAGATGGTCGTGCCGGATGGCAATCTGCGGCAGTTGCGGCATGATGATCAACAACGTGCCCAGGCTGGGTTGCAGGACCTTCCTGCGTAATTATTATCCGAACAAGCTACGCGTTGGTGGGCTTGAGCACTTCCCGATTGAGCGCGATCTTGTGGTGGTAGTCGATGACTTCATCAACAAGCTGGAGAACATCAAGCCCTACCTCATTCCGAAGCAACCTCTCAAGCTCGAGCAGGGTGAATTCCTGCAGACGCCGGAACAGCTGGAGAAATATAGACAATTCAGCACCTGCATCAACTGCATGCTCTGTTACGCGGCTTGCCCACAGTATGGGCTGGATTCAAAATTCACCGGACCAGGGATACTTGCGCTGATGCATCGTTACAACTCGGATTCGAGGGATGATGGACGAGACGAACGCTTGAAGCTAGGACACTCGGAACAGGGTTTCTGGGGATGCACCGCAGTGGCTTACTGTTCCGAAGTCTGTCCGAAGAGTGTCGATCCGGCCAATGCGATAAATCAGAACAAGATGGGAAGCGCGGTCGATTATTTTCTAAGGTTTATCAGTCCACGAGGGACAGCCAAATGAGTGCTCCAATGGATAAGCGACACCCCTACACCCGGTCGATGGCTGGCTGGTGGAAGAGAGACCCGTATTTCATTCGCTATTTAGCGATGGAAGCGACCTCGGTTCTGGTTGCAGTATATGCGCTGATACTGCTGATCGGACTGTTTCGACTAAGCCAAGGTGAACTGGCTTACAACGGTTGGTTGGGGGCATTGAAGAGCCCATTGTCTATCGGTCTGCACGTGTTAATACTGTTGGTATTTATTTACCACACCTGGAGCTGGTTCAAGGTCATGCCCAAAACTCTGCCGGCGCTCTATTTAGGAGGTGAGAAAGTACGCCAGTCGGTCATTACCTGGGCGGGCGTGGTGCTGGCGTTGGTGTTGAACCTGCTTGTTCTGTTCATTCTTGCCGGTGTGAAGCCATGAAGCGCTCCAACGATCCAATTTTCTGGTTACTATTCGGTGCGGGCGGTATGCTTTCTGCACTGATCGGCGCGACACTCGTATTCGTCAGCGGGATCGGGGTCCCGCTCGCACTCCTGGTGTCCCGGGACCTGATGCGTTATGAGCTTATGCTGGGATTTGCACAACACTGGCTCGGTAAGTTCATTGTGTTCGCGGTTATCGTGCTGTTCCTGTGGCACGCGGCGCTGCGTATTTTCCACATGCTGCACGATTTCGGCATTCATGCTGGCGCAGGGGCGAAACTGATTTGTTTCGGGTTGCCATTACTGTGCACGGTCGCCGTTGCCTTCTGGCTATTGAACCTGGGGTTCTGACTACTATTTTTGATTGCCGGTTGGGTCTATACAACCGGCTGAATCATCGTTGCTAAAAATCGACGCTGCCTGTCTTTGACTAGGTACTATAGCCTGGTTGCGGTGATGATCTGGAAGTTTCCGAAGAAATACGTCGTCTTTTCACACTCCCAACCTCCCATTTTTTTCAAAATATCGAGTGGATCATGCGTATCCCAGAGAGCAAGACCCAGCGGCTCAAAGACTTTGAAATAGGTCCAGCTGAAAGCGCGTAGTATCCACGATTCCGGTCGATGAAATGCGGCAAGAAAGAGCTTGCCCCCGGGATTGAGCATGCGCCCGGATTCACTCAAAGCACGTTCTTTCAGGTGGTGAGGCAATTCATGGAGCAGAAAAAACACGACATTGGCATCAACTGTGCCATCCTTCAGCTGCATATCCGTCGCATCACCTTCAATGAATTCCACTTTCCCGGCAAAGTCGCCAAGCTTGCTCTTTGCGTGCAGGAGTTCATTGTGAATGATATCCACGATGAGAACGCGCTCGGCACCTGCTTCTAGCGCTGCTTTGACGACCCTGGGAATTATATTTCCAAACGCACATGAACTAATAAGTAGCTTCTTGTTTCTCAAATCCGACTGCCTCAGTCCGGAAGTAATATGTGAAACAAGATGATGATACTGAAACAGTAATATTGCTGAAATGAGGGGTTGAAAATCAACTAATTTGATCAGCCGCATGTCCGAATATATTGGATACACATACGACTTTATATCGTGGGGATCGGATGACAGTGCGCGCACGAGCAATGCGCCCCTGGTTAGTACAAAAAAGAACAGGCCTGTAGCGGCGAAAAGAAACACTAGGGCAAAAATCGCGTTAATCAACCACTCGGGCATTTAACTTCCCTAAAGGTATAAAATTGATTTAATCCGGCACAATATCGTGCGGCCCTGAGTCAGCGATCAAGCGATTATTAACCTGTATTTTCATCTTTGCTCCCGGTCGCCCAATCCAGCCCAGCTCGTGGTTTTTCCTATGCAGAGAACCTCGGTGTTTGGGAGGCCATTGCCCCTTGTTTTGATGGCTGCAGTAACTAAATTAAAAGTGAATTGACCTTACACACTGCTATGTATTTTAGTGCTCGCCATTGAAGAAGTATAGTAAGAATTAATACCCTATTGTCCATTCCACCAAGGAAAGAAAAATATTAACGACGACGCCCAGGTCTGGGGCATCCGAAATCTGACTAATTCCCGTCAACGCCCACAATTTTGCTGCTTCCAGCCGGTCAATCCTGCCTCAATCAGCCATCAGGCATGCCGACTACCTGCCACTTATTTCGCAGATGCAGTGTCCGCATCGTGCCGGAAGCTGAAGTTAATCTAGTGAATTTGAACGTCCGCTAACGAGAAAGCTGCCGTTCGGATTCAGTCTGGCAACAGCCGCTAAGTGCCCGAAGCAGACGTTCGCTCGAGTCAAGGTCCCATAAGGCTGCGACGAAACCGCGGATCGAGGACTGCCAGCATGATATCGGTACAGAAATTCAAGGTGATAACTGACGCGGCCAATAAAAATATTATTGCGGCGGCAAGTTGTTGATCGTTTGATTGCACTAGCGCCTGCAGCAATAGCGACCCGGCGTCGGTAATAGCCAGGATGAATGCCACAATTGGTAGCTCGTTGAATACCCGGTTGAGGTCAAACCCCAGGGAATTGACGATAGGACCCATGGCATGGCGCGCCGGATAGCGCCAAAGCAATTGTCGCCCGGACACGCCTCGAGCCCGAGCCGCGGTAACATACTGCTTGTGGTATTCATCGAAGACCAGTGCGCGTACAGACAGCAATGCGAAAGCCGTCGCCGACCAACCGAGGATCAGTACAGGTAGCCAGGCGTGTGCGAGGAAATCAACAAACTTGGCTAAAGACCAGGCAGCGCCTTGATATTCTCGGCTGAACAGCCCCGTGAGCGTTTCCCCAAATAGATTTGACCACACCAGAATAACAATTATCGCGAACAGAAAATTCGGAATCGCAAGACCCAGGTAGGAAAAGAAACGCAGTAGATGGTTGAGCGTAGGGTTGGGTGAAACCGCCGAATATATCCCGACGGGTATCGCGATGAGGTAGGCAAGCAGCAAAGACGACAGACAAATCCCTAGCGATATCCAAAATTTAATTCCGAGCAGCATATTGATATGCTGTCGAGCAATGCAGGCATAGCCGAAATCGCCGTGTAGAAATATATCCGACACCCAATTTAGCCAGCGGAGAACATAGTATTCATGACGGGACGCGAAGCCCCAATCGTCGACGATCAATCCCCGAGATATTGATTCCCTACACCGCTCGAAAATCATAACCGGACTCAATTCCATCAAACTGAAAACGATGAAGGTCACGATGAGCAATGTGACAATTGCCAGCAGGAAACGCGTGGCCGCGAAACGGATAAACCGTGACATCAAATGTGGTCCCTGAAGAAGATCGCTTGTTCCCCCAACACTTCCAGACAATGCATTGATTGACAAGATAGTATGACTTAAACACTTTGGTCAATAAATCACCCTGTGACTCCGGTGCCTGTTTCCAGATTTCTATAACTAGTTAGAGCTTGACGCAGGTGTTTGAGCTGAGTTTCTGAGTGTCGGCTGTGTGCCGTAAGCCGAAGTTAATCTAGGCAATTTGAACGACCGCTAAGGGGAAAGCTGACCTTCAGATTTCATCGCTCAACTACCGCTAAGTGCCCGGAGGAGACCTTCACCAACCACTTGAATGTAATTTAATTCGTTCCCTATTTAAATTACCGGGTCGGTTAAGTTTTAATCGACGAGTATACTCAGGCTATTGAAATTTTTACGGTAACCAAGTCTTGGCCCACGTCAGAAAGTTGTGAAGAATTCCCGTGTGCTCCATGAAGGTATCAATGTTGAACAGGCCCAACAGTACTAATAGCGGAACCGGTGTCGTCGCGATTGCAATCATGATAAGGAATTTCCTCCAGATGATACCTCGGGTAGTCCCCGACAATAAGGCAAGTCCGCCGCCGCCACCCACGACAGCATTTCCAGGACAATTAAGAAGCACCGCGAGGGTAAGGTATCTGTGATCTAAGAGTTGGGAGAAAACTGATGTGGCCCAGCCATTGCCGACTTGTTGTGCCAACAAATTATCCAGGTCTTGGGATTGCCATTTCAGCCCCAATTTTTGCAAAGCATCAACAATCAGATAATTTGGTATTAAACGGCCACTCCAGAATGCCAGACTCAGCCCCGCTATGGTTCCAGCATAGGCAATGAAAGCCCCGGTAACGCCAAAGACGGCCATCATCAACAATCCAATTTCGACCCCGGCAACAAATGGAACAGCTAAGAGCAACGCATAAACGATTGCCATTAGCAAAATACCGGTAATCCCCAAATGGGATTGGATACTGCTGAAATACATTTCTGTTTCAGCAGTCCCTATATGAGTGAGCGCATGACCACATACGATTAATGCCACCCAGGCAAACAGTGTTACAAACCCTCGCAGGGACGGGTTTCGCAAGCCCGGCAAACTGAGAATAATGAGGTACATCAAAACCGCAACAAGTAGCACGGCGACTGCCAGTTGCAACCAGGGTCGAAAAAGGAATGTTGCAATTAGGTCAATATGAACGTGGATGTAATGATGCAGGTAAGTGATGATAATAAACCAGACCGAGAGAATAGCCGTAATCGAGGCGATTTTCCCCAGCCATGGCCGCGTGCTAATTGTCACCTCCATTGGTCGTCATGCAGTAGCGCCCGGTCATTATTAGTCCTATCAGATAGGTAATCGTCATCAGGGCGAAAACCGTATTTCCCCCTCTCCAGGCAACATCAGCTTCAAACCAAACCTTACCACCCCAGTAGCTGCCAAATTGAATGAACCAGAAAGCTACAAGAGTAAACCAAAAATGCCTTCTCGCTGTGTTCAATAGGCGCGTCGCTAGGAAAATTGCAGCTAGGGCAAACGCACTACCCGTTGCTATTTGCGTTAATAAGTGGGTCTTGGCGTGGGTAATCCAATTTGGATCGGGAAAATGATTTGGAAATCGAGTCACGTAAACCAAAACCAATGCCAACAGCGTCGCAATAATGATGCCGCGTCCAATTTTTTCTTGTGTCATGGAATTCACCCTCGGCTCCCATCCTACCCCAAAACCACATTTGTTCTACCTATATTCGCTCGTAAGAGATTGGCGTTGTACAACCTCGAATTGGATTAATTATCAATTTGGCACCGATGTCCGTTGTGTGCCGAAAGCGGAACCTAATCTAGGAATATTGAACGGCGGCTAACGAGAAAGCTGACCTTCAGATTTCATTGTGCAAGGGCGGCTCCGTGCCGATACTGTTGAAAAACTCGATAATTTGAATGGGGAATTTTTCCGGTGAAAACCAAAATACCCTTAACTTCACTGGTTAGTAGGTATTAGATTTCGGCAGTGACACCGTAAGAAGAGATCGTAATTAATATGATCCCCTCCGTGTGTTAGGTTCGTTAAACAGGTTAAAAAGCAAATGGTTTGTCCGGTCGAAAAATTTGGAGTTTTTCAACAGTATCTGCCCTTTGCGGTCGTTCGATTGTCGCTGGTGCAAGCCTGCTATCAACCCGGATAGTTAGCGAGGAAATCGCTTAGAGCCGTTAGCCGAGTCCAAATTTTGACGCCCAGTCGAGCGATACTTTAGTCGCTCCATCGCCCGTACCGTTAGGGCGGAATTCGCAGCCAATCCACCCTTCATATGCTAGTCGGTCGACAAGGTCGAAGTAATATGGGTAGTTCAATTCCCCCTGATCCGGCGGCGTGCGGCCTGGGATGCCGGCGATCTGCATGTGCATGATCGCGCCGATATGGGTTTCGAGTAATCGGGTAATGTAGCCCTCCATCAGCTGGGCGTTGTGAAAATCGAATTGAATACCGAGGTTAGGGCAATCTACCAGGCGCAGCACCTGCGCAGCTTCTGATGTCAGCGTGGTTAGATAGCCCGGACGTTCGAAGGTGTTGATGGGCTCGATCAGAATGCCGACGTCAACGTCCTGGGCCTGCACCGCCGCCCAGGAAAGATTCTCGATATAGACCTCGCGATAGCGCTCGCGGCTTTCGCCATCGGGGACTATTCCTGCCAACACATGGATAAAACGGCTTCGCAAAACCTTTGCGTAGTGCAAAGCAACGCCGATGCTATCCTGGAACTCGGCTTCGCGACCGGGCAAGCTGGACAGGCCGTATTCACCGGCCGCCATGTCGCCGGGCGGTGCGTTAAACATAATAAATTCGAGGTTTGCAGCGGCACACACGTCGGCGAGTTCCCCGGCTGGGTGATCGTAAGGAAACTGGCATTCGACGGCTTTGAAGCCCAACTTCTGGGCGGCGTGAAACCGATCAAGCCAGGAATATTCCTGTAGAAGCCAGCTTAGATTGGCAGCGAATTTCGGCATGGCGACTTACACTCTTTTAAAGCGGTGGCGTAGTCTCCTGTATCGCAAGCATTTAAATCCTTATCAAAATCAGCAAACGCAGGAGTACCAAACAGAAGGGTTAGCAGAATAGGAAGTGTGGAAAATTCTTTCACCCAATCATGATGTCAAATGATTGATTAAATTGGAAGTCAACCGGGAAAAAGGGCATAGTTATTTATTTTGAATTAATAACTGGATGTCTACAGTTGGCCGGAAGCGGCACTTAATCTAGGAAATTTGAACGACCGCTAAGGGGAAAGCTGCCGTTCAGATTTCATCGACCGGTTGAAATGGCAGCCCAAAGCGGACCCCAGATGCGGAATGTGATTCCATAAACCGGCTTCCAGGTCGAGCGCAAAACAGGGTGATACGACCCCGAAGGCAATCGGGAAAAACAATATATAGCTGAGGTAGCGGTCGCACAGGGACACTTCATTCATGTCTTTGTCAATCGAAACGACAGACAACCCGTCGGGCTCCCCGATAATATGCGTGCGGCCCTGTCGACATTGCTTGTTTGAAGCTAAGAACGCCAGTTTGATGCAGCTCCTGTTGTCGATTACAAAAATCTGTCGGCGGCCTGATTCGTCAGTTATACTCTATCGAAATCGATCCGGGTATGATTTCCTGAGGAGGAACGCAATGGGTTATACAAAAAAAATCTTGTCGGCGATTGCCATGATAACGGTAAATAGCACGGCACTCGCCGCCCCCTTTACTTTTGATGCACGCACCCTGGGTATGGGCGGGGTTTCCACGGCGACGGCCAACCTGGCTACCGCGGCATGGGCCAACCCCTCGATGCTGACGCGCCAGAGCGTGGAAGATGATTTTGCGCTACTGATTGGTGTCGGTGCTTTTGTCAGAGACAACGAAGATTTGATCGGTGATATTGAAGATTTTCAGGATGCGAATGATCGTGGAGATCAAAATGAGATGGCCAATATCGCGACCGGCATCGAGGGCAAGGTCATCGCGCCGGAAGCCACCGTGCCAATTGCACTCGGGATTGCATTTGATTCCTTCTCGATGGCGATCAGTGTGCGCGCCGATGCCATCGGGGGCGGTACTGTCACGGATATTTCGACGACGCCTGCCGAGGCGGTGGATCCAGCTTTCAATATATTGAATGTGTCAGGTGTACTGGCAACCGAATACGCCGTTTCTTTTGCCAAGGATTACGAGTTATTTGAACGCCGAGTGTCCATCGGTGTAAAGCCCAAGATTGTCGATTTGCAGTCATTTTCCTTCAGCGAGGCCATTCTGACGATTGACGCGGGGCTGGGCGATGTTAACACTCAGGATGACAAAGTAGATCTTGGCGATTTCCCCACAGTCGACCTCGGACTGGCAATGGATTTGAGCGAAAACTGGTTACTGGGCCTCAATATCCGTAACCTGGTCACCGATCAGTTTGAAGTGGGTGCGCAGACACTGAATTTTGATACCGAGGCAAGGATTGGCGTTGCCTATCACAACAACTGGGTGACGGTAGCCATGGATTACGATTTGACCGAAAACGAGCCTCTGCTACCCGGTGAAGACTTCAGTGGTTTGAAAACGCAGAATGTTAACATCGGTGCCGAATTCAGTGCGGGCGATTATGTGCATTTGCGAGTCGGCGCGGCCCAAAACCTGGCAGGTAATATCTCTACCGGCGCCAAGGATACCCAGTATACAGTCGGTATAGGATTCTGGCTGGGCTTTAATCTTGATGTCGCCGTCATCGTTACCGAGAATTCAGCCGGCGGTATGCTGCAGACTGGATTCAGCTTTTAAAATTTACGATCCTGAAAATTGGGTTCTGGATGAATCAGGTGCGGCAGCAGTACCGCGCCTTGAATTTCGCCGTGAAACTGCTTCGGCCTCGGTTCCCCTGTCGAGTTTAGGCATCTGGTACATGCATAGCTGGTCGCCAAAATGGGTTGTCACGACGCGATTAGACTGGTTGGATATTACTGTTGATGAATTTTCTGGCAGCTTGTACGACCTGTCGGTAGGTGTGAATTATCAGATGTCCGACCATTTTGGTAGTGGCCTGGCCGTTAATGCATTCAGACTGGATGTAGGGGTAGAAAGTACTGACTGGACGGGAGAGCTTGTGCAGGAGCAAATCGGACCTCGCCTGAACGTGACCTGAAATTGGTAGTAACTCAAGCGCGGCTGAGTCTGCAACGTCGGCGTGCCAGATAACAGTACATTTGCCAGACTAACGGTCCTTTGCCATCAATAGCCCAATTGGATTAAATATCAGCAATTATTATCACGTACTAGAGTTTGCTTTTTGGCTGTTAATCTGTCCTACGAATGGCTCCCTTGTGCCGTAAGCCGAAGTTAATCTATGGAATTTGAACCTCGGCTAACGAGAAAGCAGTGGGTCGGAATAAAGTAAAACTCCCTGAGGAGCTTTGGCTTCTCAGGGGGCGAGAAGCAACACTCCTGGAATGGAGAGGCAAATAACCCAACTAACCCGCTACGGTTCGTCCTGGTGGGTTTTTTATTCTGGTATACTAAAGCCTATAGAATCGACAAAGCCCTTTTTAGAATGAGAAGCGCTAGGAGTAGGAAATGAATTTAACTAATGTCGCCAATAAGGCTGCTACTGATGCCAGTAATGCCATTGGTCCATCGTTGACCGGATCTGAACTGGAAAAAATAACTGCGATCATTGCCAAAGCCATGGAGGACGCGGTACTCGAAACAAGTAATCAGCATTCCAGCGTCTGTGTTAACTGCCTGACTCATGAAATGGACCTGGCACACAAGATTCGCGAGGAGATGGAGCTCAAAAAGATTGCCATCATCGCAAACCTGACGGCTTTACGTTAAACCAGAAGCATCATTATTTTCTACTATGGGTTTTTCCAGAGTGACCTCTACGAAGTGGAAAGTAAGTATTGCGGTCATTTTAAATGGAAGAAGGATTGGCCAATACCTCACTGAGGTAACAGGGGGCAGATAACAAGGCAAACTACGGTCCGCTCCGTGCCGGAAGCTGAAGTTAATCCCGGCAATTTGAACGACCGCTAAGGGGAAAGCTGACCTTCAGAAATCATAGATCAAGGGCGGCTCCGTGCCCTTTGCTGCCGTTAACGACCGCATCAGCGGCAAACAGCGAGCGTAGCGAGTGGTTTGCCCGGTTGCATGCGTTTGTTAGGCGGAATTGCGTCTATTTCCATTCATTCGCTCTATTTTCAAAGGCCGACTTTTTTGCAATGACCACACAGAATCGGTGTCCTGTTGGTGCTTCCATTACCCACCAATCTCTCACCTTTTCTATACGTCTTGCACCGAGCTCTTCTAATCTGGAGACCTCTGCTTCTACGTCATCCGTTTCTATGTCTAAATGCACTCTACTCGGATGTGTTACCTGTTGCAGTTCGATATCCGGATCGTCAGGGCCTGTCTTCAGCGGAATATACCCTTCATCTTTAGGAAGTGATAAATCCTTCGGTTCGTATCCGAGTGCTTTAGTCCAAAATTCGCCAGCAGATTCAAGATCATCTGTCTGACAATCGATTATTAATCCACCAAGTCGACTTCTATGCATTATGAATCTCGTACCTTTTCTAGTTCCGCTTAAACGACTAAGCTAAAGGGCGCAAATGGAGCGCAGCGGAATTTGCGTCCATTTTGAGCGCCTTGTAGGGTTTCTCTGGCGTTACCTATAATTGGTCATGCCAATAACCTTATATTTTACTCTTTACCATATTCGTCGAAGGATTCAGGAGTACCCAGATAGGTTTTAGAATCAACATACTTGAATACCTCTAGTTCTTCTTTTTCGAATTGCTCGCGCATTTCAATAGCCTCCATTGATGGCCACTGCTCGACGCCAATATAATCCCACTCTTCGTTTGACCAGTGACAATCAACCATAGTCACGGCTTTCATTCCGAGTTCGTCCAGGTTTTCGCGATCCTTACGCATGAACGATATTTTTTCTTCTTCCGGCAGCTCAATAAATGTATCTTTCATTTTTGCAAAAAACAGCCTGATGATGGGTTTGTATTCAGTCATAATAATGATCCCTTCCTTAGTTTTTTCTTTGTCGAAACCTAACAGTTAAATAGACAGTTTCTCTGTTGAACGAGATAGGAAGAAACTGCCTATCTCCGTGACAACCAGTATATATCAATCTGTTAAGGCTATGTCACCAAGGTCTACAATGTGCCGTAAGCCGAAGTTAATCTAAGGATTTTGAACGTCTGCTAACGAGAAAGCTGACATTCATATTTCACCGCTCAACTACCGCTAAGTGCCCTAATCAGACTCTTGACATCATTCAGTAGCAGGCACTTTATTCGACTGGATGCGTTTTTTAACCGCCATATCGTTCCAGCTGTGCCTAATACGAATAACTCGGTTTCTATACTAGTGAAAA
>Ga0255051_10000284_pt1 | contig 18936 bp, 20 predicted proteins | sample JV7_2_9_MG_FD_181719 | JGI IMG/M metagenome (GOLD analysis project Ga0255051, IMG submission 181719) | Seawater microbial communities from Jervis Inlet, British Columbia, Canada - JV7_2_9 | ecosystem: Environmental > Aquatic > Marine > Inlet | place: Canada: British Columbia | collected 2016-10-06
ATATTCGTAAATCGAACGCGCAATCCCGGCGCCGATGGCAGGCAGGTCGATTAAGCCTTTTATGCCTTTGGCCTGTACCAATTCACTGACATCATCTGGCAGGTTTTCGAGTGTGTTGGCGGCATTGTGGTAGGCACGAGAGCGGAAAGGGTTGGCGTGTTGTGCTTCAAGCAAAGCCGCAATTTCGCGTAGTTTTTCGCCCACTTCGTGATTAAATGTAGCCATGATTCACTTCCGTGTGGCTATTGTGCTCTTTTCGATGTGTGGATTAAAGCCGGTATGACGGAGTAGGCTATAATGCCTGATTTAGATTTTTGTTGAACAATTGACAGTGGATATAATTTAGAAGCCCGTCGAGTAAATGGAAATACCAGAGAGTATTCAAACATGTATGAAAAAAGCTGTGAACATTTAACCGAAGGTGCTGTCCCCGAGCCACAATCCGAAGGCTGCGAGGAATGTATTAAAATTGCACAGGCATGGGTGGAGTTGCGTATATGCCGAACCTGTGGACATGTCGGCTGTTGTGACAGCACACCGGGTCAACACGCTACCACCCATTTTAATCAAACCGGGCATGCCACCATGCAATCGTTCGAGCCAGGAGACGACTGGGGCTGGTGCTACGAGCATAAGAAGGGTATCGGCCCATTTCCTCCGGCCCGGCCGTGAGTGTCAATTCTCAGATTGTTTTTTCCAGCCAATTTTGAATAGCGTTGTCGAAATTACGGTGCCGGTATTCGGCATCGGTTTGCTCGGTTACCTCGCTACCCGCTTAGGCTGGTTTTCCGCGCAGGCGGGTGAGGGGCTGGCGCGGTTTGTATTCGACTTTGCTATTCCAGCCTTATTGCTGCGCACCTTTGCAAATGCCGATTTACCCGAAGATATGCCGCTTGACCTGATTGGTAGTTATTACCTGCCGGTTGTGGCTTTTTACCTGTTGGGCATGTTGATCGCCAGGCTGTTATTCGCTCGCCCGTTCGATGGACAGGTGATTACCGGTTTTTCCTTTTCTTACGGTAATGCGGTATTACTGGGTTTACCGCTGGTGTTGTTGACACTGGGCGATGAGGCTTCGTTGCCGTACTTTATCCTGTTATCGATGCATGCGCTGTCACTGTTCACTGTTACCACCGCGATGTTGGAATGGAATCGGCATCGCGGTGCGAGTCCGTTGAATATGATTGGTAAGGTATTCCTCGGCTTGCTCAAAAATCCAATCCTGATGGGTATAGTCGCCGGTATCACCCTGAACCGGCTCGGCCTGCCGTTGACCGGTGCGCTCGATACCACGGCTGGTTACCTGCAAAACACGGTTGCCGCCTGCTCGCTATTCGCGCTTGGTGTATCGATGACGAAATACCGCATCGCGGGCCAGCTCAAGCAGTCGATCATCGCCGTGCTGGCGAAAAATATCGCGTTTCCGGTCTGTGTTTATATCGCCTGCAGCCAGTTGTTCCTGTTGTCGGCACACTGGACATTTATCGCGGTATTAATGGCGGCGCAACCCACCGGGGTGAACGCCTATATTTTCGCCGAACGTTATGGGACGGCGCAGGCACTGGCGACTACGACGGTATTTTTGTCTACCGCATTCTCACTTTTGACTATTCCCGCATTACTGTATTTTTACCAGTCGGGAGCATTTTAGTTAACTGCCTCATTCTCCTGGCGCACCTTTATCGGCGCCGGTCACTGTGGACTGGCCATGAGCCAGTGTCTATCGGAGCATTCGATAAACCATGTTGTCCTCGAACGGGGTGAGATTGCTAACTCGTGGAAGCACGAGCGATGGATTTCGTCAAAGCTGAGATTAAAACTATCCTCTGGGCAACGGGATATTACCCTGACTATTCCTGGTTGGATGTCCCTGTGTTTGATCGAAAGGGCAAGATACGCCACGACGGCGGCTTGGTTGATTTCCCGGGGATGTATCTCATGGGTATGACTTTATTGCGTCGTCGCAAATTATAGTTTCAACCGGGGTAGGAATACAAATCACCCTTGCGATTCTGTGAACGCCTGATAAAAGCGGTTGAGGGCCTCGACCGTGCCGCAAATATAGAGCTCGTCCTCTGCGGCGAGCGCGAATGCCGAGGGGATGTCCATGATGACTTCGCCGTGGTGCTCAACTGCGACGATGGTGCACCCGGTTCGCTCACGAATACTGGATTCAAGTGGATGGCGACCGACCAACTTACTGGCGCCGCGCTTGACGAGTTTGATGTGGGCCTGTTTCGAGACCATTTCACCGAGGATGTGGTGGGTGAGGAGTTGCCCGGCGACCTGGCTTACCGAGAGTGCAAAGTCGGCTCCCGCCTGTTGAATACGCCCGACATTGTCTTCCAGGGCCGCGCAGGCGAGGATTGGCACATCGGGGCATAATCACGCACCACGGAGGCGGCGAGCAGCGTGGCACTGTCATTTTCGCAGGAAAGAATAATTACCCGCGCGGTGGCCACCCCGGCGCGCCCAGGTACGCCCGTATCCAGAACGTCTCCGACTACCTCGACAGCGGGTTGCTGACTCTGGTCGATGGCGCACACATCTTCTTCGGCGTCAGTCAGCATTTCCACCAGTTTACTGCCGACATCGCTGAAGCCTGCTACCACTATCCTGCCTTCTTCTGTGATCGGGTGTGCTATCTCACTGAGACGTTTGATGCTATCGGGACTGCCAGCGCCTACCAGAATCATCCCGGGACGTAAGGGCTGGTCAGACGTTGGTGGCGAATGAAGTGCCTCGTCGACCCACTGGCCGACGATGTGGACCCCGGTGTTTTTGTGGATTCCCGATTCCCCCAGGGTTTTGTTGGCAACGGGCTTTCGTCGTGGACGCGGATCTCGACCACTTCAAGCAGGTTTCCGAGTGGTTGCACCCCCGTTATCCTCGGCCCTATTTTGGCGCTGGCACGTACCACAACGGCGGCGGCGAGCACGTGATTCGGCGTAAACGCTGCGGTCGCTCCGGCGAGCTGCATTGGCCCGCGGCGATTGGGATTGTCGATCAGGGCGACAATCGGGCCGCCAAATCCAAGTTCACGTGCACTCACCGCGAGCAGGGCGTTGTACTCATCATCGCCGTTAGCAACCAGCGCTCGCGCATTTTCCAGTGGCCGCAGGTCAAGATCCCCCTCGGCAACCGATGCGTGTACAACTCGCTCACCGCGAGCGTGCAATCGCCGCGCCACTGTCTCGTTTTCCTCGATTATGACCGTTGGCAAATCCCGGCTATCGAGCTCTGCCATCAGGGATTCTACTTCTGGATCATATCCGTAAATTACCACCACATCCTCGAGGTTGGGCAATTCATGCAGGAGCTGCCCTTCATGACGCTCTTCTACGAGTGGAGAACCGAAGGTATCGATCTGGACGATTCCGCTTGTCGCATCTGCCTGTTGGGCCGCTTTGCCCTGGAGCAATCCCGCGCAGCCCTTCAATGCCAGTGGGGTAAACAGGTTCAGCAGGAAAGAGGTAAAAATCAACGCCGTGAAGGCGTCCTGGTCGATAGCCCCCTGGGCCAGCGCCAACGAAGCGAGGATGAAGGCTATCTCGGCACGCCCGCACATGCCCACACCCACGGTTAAGGCCTCGAAGCGGGGGGAGCCCCATGCGCAAAGCCATGCCCCCGGCGCTAACAATTTGACCGATGATTACCGAGGCCGTCAGCAGTGCGATAAGGCCCATGGTGGAAGTACTGATGTCGAATGTGATGGAAAATCCAAGCGAGATAAAGAAAATCGGACCAAGGAAGGAATACGCGATTCCGTAGGCGCGATCTTTGACAATTCGCACCAGGTTCGGGTACGCGACCTTGTCTTCAAAGAACAGGCCAGCCAGATAGGCACCGAGGATAATGTGCAGGCCAATGGCCTCGGCGAACAGGCCAAAGGCAAGCGCCATCAGCAGTACGAAGGTGAAGCCTTTACCGCCCTCGGAACGAAACGGCAGAGTCAGACGCGGATAGACGAATCGCCCCACCAGGACCGCAACGGTGACGAAACCGATTACCTTGCCGATCGTGACAATGACACTCAGCGGTTCGAATTCTCCGCCCGATAGCACGCCAATCACGAGGCCAAAGAAAACTAGCGTCAACAGGTCGTCGATGACACAACTGGCGATGATTATGCGTGCTACCCGCGTATTGGCAAGATTGAGATGTTTCAGGCTCTTCAACGTAATCACCACGGCAGTGGCGGTCATTGTCAGCCCGACGAAGGTTGCGCCAACAAGATCAATGCCGAACAACAGGGCGACTCCGAAGCTGACGCTGAACGGCACTATGGCCCCCACCACCGCGACGCCCATCGATCGTTTCAGGGCCTGATAGAATTCGAGCGGTTGAGTCTCGATGCCGGCGTGAAACATCAGGAAGAAAATACCGATCTCGGCCAATAACTGGATTAACTCACCCGGCTGGATCCATCCCAGTACTGCAGGACCCAGAAGCACGCCGACAATCAGTTCCCCCATCACCGTCGGCAAACCGAGCGGTCGCAGGGTAACGGCGACTAGCTAGACGCCGCCGAGTAGAAGCAGTAAATCCAGGGCTATTTCATGCATGGCGAAGCAGGTAACGGGATCTCAGGAGCGAGAGACTGGCTTGAATTGTTCGATTTAGACTTAGTTCTGCTTTCATAAGAATAACTATTCAAAGGTAAATTTCGAACCCGCGCATAAGATTGGATGGATCAAAATTAAGAATAAATGCCCTTTTTTCCAAAGTCTACATCAATTCAACAGCAGATTATGAATCCCTCCGGGTTAATAATCACAGGTAACGCGAATTCAAACCCTCGATCAAACTTCGTTGCTGTTGAATAATGTCTATCAAAAACTCCCTGCAGGCTCGTACCCTGGCGGTGGCTCGCAGGTCGACGTGGCTGAGTACCCAGATGCCCCAGGTCGAAGGAGTCAGTGTTAAATCGAGTCTGTACAGGTCGTCCCCGGTTTCACCGATATAACAGGGGATTCTGGCGAAACCCATGTGATTAGTCACGCAGGCTAACATGGTGGTAACGTCATCGACGCGGATGGCCACCTCCGCGTTTGGAAAATGATGCTTTACCCATTCCGGATATTCGATTTCGTCGTGCCACAGGATAACCCGGCCTGGTTTGGGATTCATATTCAGGTATTTCGCACTGGCGTAAATGCCGTGACGCAGCGGCAGCACTTTCTTTCCAATTAAATAATCGGGCGGTTTTGGCGTCAGGCGCAGTGCGATATCGGCCTGTCGGGCGGACAGATCGGCCAGGCCGGTTGAACCCATGAGTTGTAAATCGATTCCGGGGTAGGCGCGTTTGAATAAGCCCAACTGCGGAACAATCAATCGAGCCATCACGTCGTACGATGCGGTAAGTTTCAGGCTGCCCTGCAATTGGGCATCGAGTCCGAACACCTGGCGGTCGACCGCCTGTGCCTGTTCTTCCATGATCAGCGCGTGTTGATACAAATTCTCCCCGGCCAGGGTCATGGCGTAGCCGTCGGGCAAATGATCGAACAAACGCGTGCCCAATCCCTGTTCCAGTGCTTTAATCCTGCGCGCGACCGTGGTGTGTTTGACCGCCAGGTCTCTTCCGGCAGCGCTGACGGTACGCGCTCGCGCCAGGGCTAAAAAATAACGTAAGTCATCCCAGTTCAATGATTGGTCTGTGAGCGGTTGAATTTCTAGATGTGCATTATTGCACAGTAGTTATGCTTAATCGATTATTTATGGCCATATGTAAACAGTTTAGGATGGCGTCGCTTAAACAACAAAGCGTCTTTTTATTCGGACCAAACAGCAGAGGTACACCATGTTAGAAACGCAGCAAAATAAACTGACTCTGATCAGCCACATTCTTTGCCCCTATGTTCAGCGCGCGGTTATCGCGCTTGAAGAACAGGGTATCGCTTATAAACGCATCGATATCGACCTGAATAATCCACCCGACTGGTTCCGGCAACTATCGCCACTGGGAAAGGTGCCGGTACTGGTGGTCGATGACGAGGTTGTATTATTCGAGTCAGCCGTGATAGCCGAGTACATCAATGAAACAGGCACTGGTGATCTGCTTTCCAGTACCGCGATCGAAAAAGCCAGGGAACGCGCCTGGATAGAATTTGCCTCGGCCACGCTCGGCAATATCGGCCAGCTTTATAACGTCGCTGGTGAGAAGAACTACCTTCGTGCCGAAGCTGAACTCGAAGCGAAGTGGCGCCATCTGGAAGTAAGTTTGCCGCAAAGCACATTTTTTAGCGGTAAAGATTTTTCCCTGGTTGATGCCGCGTTTGCACCGGTGTTTCGATATCTGGATTTATTCGAACAGCTAGTCGAACTCGAATTTTTGCAACGCTATCCGAAAGTCGATAACTGGCGCCGGGCGTTGGCCCAACGCGATTCGGTGAAGAAAGCGGTGAGCACTGAATACCCAATTCTATTGGCCGAATTTGTTGCCGAGCGGAAATCTTATTTAGGCAAGCTCGCTAGGACTTATTTGGCAGACAAAATTGCCGCGTAAGGCTGGGATGACGAAGTAAGGCCCACTGGTGTCCGGAATAAATGTAATTTTTAATGTTTTTCTCGCAAAGACGCAGAGTTCGCTAAGAAAAACAATGACTTCTTTGCGTGCTCTGCGTCTTTGCGAGAGTAATATTTTTATTCCGTTTTCAAGTCAAGCTGATGTTATTTGTTTATAACTCCCGGTTTTAACGAGTTTCACCAACATTTTTATTATTTATTCCGGACATTAGTGAAAGTAAGGCTGGAATGACAGTTCCTTGTGGTAGGTGGGTTATTTTTTATTAATTATTGATCTGGAGAAACAAAATGAAAAACTTTAAACAAAAATACGGTCCCTGGGCACTGGTAACAGGCGCATCGACGGGAATTGGCAGATCTATCAGCGAGCAGTTGGCGCAGCAGGGCCTCAACCTGGTAGCCGTCGCGCGCAACCAGTCTAAGCTTGAAATTTTAAAGAATGATCTGGAAGCGAAATACGACATTCAGGTCAAGACAATATCTGAAGATCTTTCAAAACCCGAGGCCAGCAGTGAGATAGCCGAACAAACAGTAGACATCGATATCGGTTTATTGGTCGCCAATGCCGGCATTGAAAACAATGGCCCGTTCATCGACAACGATGCGGATGACGAGAGCCGCTTACTGGCTTTGAATATTGTTAGTCCGATGCAACTGAGTCATATTTTTGCCAAACGTTTTAGCGATCGGGGCAAAGGCGGCATTTTACTGATCTCCAGCCTGTTCGGATACCAGGGTGTACCGTATGTCGCCAACTATTCGGCCAGCAAGGCCTATATTCTTTCGTTGGGCGAGGCGCTTAATGTCGAATTAAAATCACTGGGCATCGATGTCACGGTGCTATCGCCGGGCATGACTAAAACCCCGATGACCGATAATATGTCGGTTGATTTTAACAAAATGCCGATTACGCAACACGCACCCGAGGTAGTCGCGAGCGTGGGACTCAATGCGCTGGGGAAAAAGGCAACAGTAGTATCCGGGTTGATCAACAAAATATATGCCTGGGAAAATCGCTTTATTCCGCGCTCCTGGCCGGTTAAATTGTTTGGATTTTTGGTCAGGCGAGCCAGTACAGGCGATAAAAAGCAGACTGTCGAGAAACTGGCGTCAGTTTGAATTGGTCCGACTGGAATTGATATTGATACCGCACACGGAAGTGCGGATGATGCAACAAGAGATAGAGTTAAGTAAGAGGTATAAATATGAAATTATATAGCGCCTGGTATTGTCCGTTTGCCCAACGTGCCTGGATGGCACTTGTCCATAAGGGCATCGACTTTGAATATATTGAGGTTGATCCCTACGATAAGAGCGAGTGGTGGTTAGATATTTCGCGTGGTGCCGCGCTGGTGCCTGTCGTGGTCCAGTCGAATAACGATGGAGGTGAAACCACGATTGTAGAGTCGAATAGGATTCTGGAATATCTGGAGGACTATAACCCGGAGAAAACACCGATCTTTTCCGGCAACCCGAACCAGCGGGCCGAACAAAAGTACTGGATGGATCACATCAGTAATAAAATTACGCCCTATTTTTATCGGTATCTAAAAACACCGGAGGCGGGAAATCAGCAGGATGAGTCGCGCGACAAGATGCTCGAAGGGTTGATGGCGATTACCCGGGCGATGAGCAGTGAAGGACCATATTTCTCCGGTGAGCGATTAAGCGCGGTCGATATCGCGTTATTTCCGTTTGCATATCGGATCAATTCACTGTTGGGCCACTATCGAAACTATGCGCTACCCACAGGCGGCACATGGGAACGTTATCGCCGTTGGTATGATGCGATGCTTGGCGTACCCGCGTTTAAGGCCACTGCAACCGATCATTTGGAATACGAAAATCGACTGGTAGCGCATTATCTGCCGTATAGTCGAGGCGAAGGCCAGACTGACGTAACCGCGGTATAAGGATTTGGCGCTTTCCCAGATTGAGCGGGTGAAACCTGCAGGGTTGAATTTATTCGAATTGTCGCTTTCTCGGATAGTTATTGGCCGAATGAACTCGACCCTACAATCATATCTAACCACGCGATTAATAGGAAAAGTCGGCTATTTTAAACCTATAGCAATAAATCGTCTTCAATTGGATGATAGACACTGGCGGCATCGATCAGCGAGTTAGCGGTGAGTGCGGGCACGCCATAGACTTCGGCCCGCACCGAGTAATCCTTTTTGATTTTTGCCAGCAGCATATCGAAGTCGCCGTCACCGGATAGCAGTACCAGGGTATCGACGTCTTTCGCGGATTCCATCACGTCGATAGTAATGCCGACATCCCAGTCACCTTTGGCCGAGCCATCACTGCGCTGGATATAGGGCTTGAGTTTTATCGTAAAGCCGATGGCTTTGAGGGCATTCTGGAACTGGAGCTGTTTTTCATCATTACGTTGAATAGCATAGGCATTAGCCAAAACGATCTCACCCCCGGCGCTGATGCGCTGCCACAGCTTTCGATAATTAAATTGCCGGCCATAGGCCTGGCGGGTGGTGTAATAAATGTTTTGTACATCGACAAAAATGGCAATTTTTTTCACTTGTTTCGCACCGCGAGCAATCCCCCACCGACTATCAACAGGATGCCTATAATAGTGACAAAATCAGGTGCTTCACCAAACAGCAGAATGCCCCAGATCACTATATAAGCGACGTAGGAAAAATCGAAAGTTGCAATGATTGAGGAGGGCCCAGACTGGTAGGCAATCGCTGTACCAACACTGGCTATGACAATAATGATGGCGAGAATGGCCATGGTACGCCATTCGTCGATCCACATTGGTTTCCATTCGCCGAGCAGAAACGGGTTGGCTGCCATGCTTGCCGGTGATGGTTCCCAGATTTGGATGATTAAAATTGCTAGTGCACCAACGCCGACGAATGCCAGGTTTAACCCGAGTGAAAGAATTAACGGTTTTTCATTTTCGCATTTGCTGCGCGTGATGATCATCGCCGACGCGTAACAGATGGCCGAGATGATGGGCAGCAAGGCGTATGCGTTGAAATCATCCGCCTGTGACTGGAGTATCAACAGCACCCCGATAAACCCGAGCAAAACTGCGATCCAGCCTTTCCAGCCTACCCGGTCTCCTGTCAATAGCGCGGTAAACAGGGTGATGAACAACGGTGCAGTATAAAACGAGGCTGCGGCAATTGAGAACAGAACGTGGGGCAGGGCAAGATAATAGGCTGCCCACATGATTACCAGGAGCAAACTTCGCAGAGCGGTCCAGCCGAACCGATCGGGCATGATCGAGACGTTGCAGGCTCGGATCCGTATAAAGTAAACCAGAAAAGGCACCGCGATAACCGAGCGCATGACAAATATTTGCCAGAGCGGGAAAGTCGCACTCTCCTGTTTTACCAGGGCATCACCCAGGGATAGTACAAATGCCGCTATCAAAATAGACGGCACTGCCAGTTTTAGATTATCGTTGCGGGATTGGGTGATCTGCTGCACCGGGTCTTCCAGTTATTGTACGTGGAGGGAAGCATAAAGTAGGTTGCTTCAAAGTCCAGATATGAATGTTGATTTAAGCGCTAATAGTAGGCGCCTCGGGCACTTACGAAAAAGCCTGATGTTACAATTTTCGTTGTAGCGATTGCTTTCAGCTTCGGTCGGGTACAAAATTCTGCTCAATAACACACTATCTCCATAAATGGGGGAAGAAACTAATGGCACACTCAGGGTTTGATCTCGACGATTTCCCGTTCGACCTGGAAACACTAATAGAAGATGCCATCGAACAGATTCTTGCCCACGAAGATCCGCAGCTTTTTATTACCTGGATGCGTGAGCATATTTATAACTATTACACTGGCGCCGCTGATCGACAGCAGGGATTATTCGATCAACCGCCAGCCGCGGATACGAATCAGTTTGTCCTGGATTCCGAAATGGCGCGTGCATTGGCGGTCAATTTCGCGAGTATGATCTGGAATGGTGTTCCGCTGCCGTCGAATCATTTCAAACCTCAACCGATGGTAATGCCTAAACGAAATGATCCCTGTCATTGTGGCTCCGGTAAAAAATATAAACATTGTTGTGCACATTTGCCCCCGATGCCGGGAATATCGGCGAATGAAATTTGGCCAATCATGTTCGAAAAGCTAGATAAAGATGTCGCCGCTCGTGCGATACGGGAAAACCAGGTACCGATCGACGCATTAGGAATGATAGCCTGTGATTATCTGGAACTGGATAAACCTAAAAAGGTCGTAACGCTTCTCGAACCACTGTTCGAAGGCCCAATTCGCAAAACGAAAGACGATGCAGAATATGCGATGACTCTGTTGTGCAATGCCTACGATGATCTCGGTTATCACAAAAAGAAAACCGCCTTACTGCAAACTATTATCGATAGCGTTGCACGCTCTCCGCTACGATCCGGTGCCTGGCAGCGTCAGGCGACGATCCGAATCGATAACGGCGATGCCGATGGGGCCTGGGCGGCGTTTCACAAAGCGCAACGCGATGATCCAAATTCGATTAGCCTGAGTCTGCTGGAGGTTCAGATTCTGAATGCCCAGGGTCTTAACGAAAAAGCCAGGGAACGTGCCGACTTCTGGGTTCGCAAGATGCGTCGCGCGGGGCTGGAAGACGATGAAATGCCGCTGTCATTTCTCCTTGCAGTTTCCGAAAATCCGATCGAAGCGTTTGCCGATATGGGTCTGGAAATGGACAATGACGCAAGTTTGTTGCTTAAACAATGGTTGACAAGCGTAGCTGACAGGCCGTTGCCGGAGTATTCCATTGTCGACGAGCTAACACCGACTGGGGTTGACGAGGAGGAAGGCATGGCTATGCTGCGTAAGCAGTTTTCATCCTATGGCATAGATCAGTCGCAGGTCGACGAGGCACTTCAGGAGTTCAAGAGTCGATTAGAAGAATCGGAGGATACCGATACTGAAGATGACCTCGACGAAAATTTATTCGTCGTTGAGAGCAATGGCAGGTTGCTGGAAGCGCCTGGGAAGTTGCAGCAACTGGAGCAGGACTGGCACCATATTTTTCCCCTGGATAAACCCTTCTCGATACACGAAACCCCTTTCGGAGAAGGCGACCCCTGGGACGTTTTCGAGGAAATGGAATGGGTAAATTGGCTCCTAATCCATCCAGCAGCATTCGATAGCCTGGATATCCTCGATGATCTCGCCACGGCGCTGATGTTGCATCCACAGATAGGTGCCCCCTGGTTAGATGAAACCATGTTAAAACCCATTCTGCACCGCGCCGAGGCTATTCTCGAAAACCTGCTTGCAACAGCCCCCGACACGCAGCTGCACTGGGTCATGTCCGAAAACCGCCCGGCGTTGCGCGCCCTGTTCCGACTGGCGAGTCTAGCTATGTTGGATGGCGACCTGAATGCAGTACTTCTCCGCGCACAAAGACTGATTACGATCAATCCGCATGACAATCACGGCTTTCGCATGATAGTGATGAATCAGCTGATTCATGACAATCGAGACGAACAGGCCCTGGAGCTCGCAGAAAGGTTCCCGAATGACATGAATCCCGAGGTCGCCTACGGTAAGGTGCTGGCTCTGTATCGCCTCGGCAGGCAAAAAGAAGCCGTGGAAGCCTTGGGAAACTCGCTTGAATACCTCGGTAAGATACCCCGATACCTGATTGCTAAACGCGTGAAGAAACCTAAATTGACCCCGGATCGCACGACATTAGGTGGCGACGATCAGGCCTGGTACTACCGTGAGGAGATGCGCGATGTCTGGCTGCAAACCCCTGGCGCAATAGACTGGCTAAAAAAAGCGGAAAAAGCTTTCCTGTAAAATTAATCAGCAAATATATCGCTTATATCAATACTGTGTATTAATAGTTATCGCCCGGCATCCTGGCGGCTTGTCAATCTCAGGGTGCACCGATATGATGCGTTTTCAATTATCCCCCTATTGAAACCTGACGAGGTTGGTTATGAAAATTTGTGTGCTAGGAGCAGCCGGTGGAATCGGACAGCCGCTTTCGCTGTTATTGAAATTACAGTTACCGGCAGGCAGTGAATTGTCGCTTTACGATGTGGCGCCATTTACACCGGGCGTGGCAGTGGATTTGAGCCATATTCCGACCGACGTCGCGGTGCGCGGTTTTGTCGGTGACGATCTCGAAGCGGCCATGGCCGATGCCGATATCGTTGTGATTCCCGCCGGTGTGCCGCGTAAACCCGGTATGACACGCGATGATTTATTTAACGTCAATGCCGGTATCGTCAAGAAGCTTGTGGGTGCTGGCACCAGGGCCTGCCCGAATGCCTGTTTTGCAATTGTCACCAATCCGGTGAACTCGACCGTGCCGATTGCCGCCGAAGTGCTAAAAGCCGCAGGGGTTTATAACAAACGCAAGTTATTTGGGATTACCACACTCGACGTAATCCGCTCGAATACTTTTGTCGCCGAGTTGAAAGGCAAAAGCTGTAATGATGTTAACGTCAATGTTATCGGTGGTCACAGTGGTGTGACTATTTTGCCATTACTATCCAGTATCGAAGGCGTGGAATTAAGCCAGGACGAAATCGAAAGCCTGACGCCGCGTATCCAGGAAGCCGGTACCGAAGTGGTCGAAGCCAAGGCGGGTGCAGGATCGGCAACGCTGTCGATGGCACAGGCTGCGACAAGGTTTACCCTGTCACTGACGAAGGCACTGAGTGGAGAATCGGTCGTAGAATGTTGTTACGTACAGACCGGTGACGATACCAGCAGTTTCCATGCGCAACCCGTGAAACTCGGCAAAGACGGCGTGGAGTCGATTCCTGCTATTCCTGCACTGAGTGAGTACGAGCAAAAATTGCTCGACGAAATGAGTGAGACCCTCAAAGGTAATATCAGCAAAGGGCTTGAGTTCGCTAATTCATAAACCCTGGTTTACAACACAACCCAGCGCAGCTGTCATTCCGGCCTCTGAGCCGGAATCTATTGATACGAGTTTTCGGGAAGTCCTGTAAACATTTTTCAAAAGGCAAGGGTTGTAGCAGTCCGATCTTTCGGAACAACCCTTGCCTATTTAAGTATGACGCTTCCGTTGTAGTGGGCGTACTTGGTAAAATGGATTCCGGCTCGGAGGCCGGAATGACGGCAGGGGTTGTGTTTTTTGCTCAAGCCTCGTCAGCGGTCACGAATGGAACTATAATTTAACCTGACTGCTCAAAATCAATATCTGTATCGCATATTAATGGAGCTGAAATATGCAGGGTTCGGAATTTAACATCGAAACCATCGAGACGCTTGATGCCGAGGGGTGTCTCAGGCGTCCCCTGCCTGATGGCCTTGCTGGCCGTGATGATCTCATCAAACTCTATCAAATCATGGTATTGACCCGCGTGTTTGACCGCGCGGCGATCAATCTGCAACGCACTGGATCGATGGGTACTTATGCATCCTGTGAAGGCCAGGAAGCTATAGGCACCGGCATTGGATTCGCGATGCGAGAAGACGATGTATTTGTGCCCTATTACCGTGATGTCGCGACCCATTTCCAGCGCGGTATACTCATCGAAGAAATATTACTCTACTGGGGTGGTGATGAGCGCGGTAGCAATTATCAGAATCAGGCGCATGATTTTCCCATCTGCGTACCGATTGCCACCCAGTCCTGCCATGCGGTCGGCGCCGCCTACGCGATCAAGTATCGAAAACAGGACCGCGCGGTAGTTACCACCTGTGGCGATGGCGCCACTTCAAAAGGGGATTTTTACGAGTCGATCAATGTCGCCGGTGCAATGGGCCTGCCGGTGGTATTCGTGGTGAATAATAATCGATGGGCGATTTCGGTTCCGCTGGAAAAACAAACCGCCGCGAAGACCATTGCGCAGAAAGCTTTTGCGGCTGGCATCAAAGGCATACGCGTGGACGGTAATGACCCCATCGCGGTATACGAGGTGGTGAGCGAGGCGCTGGAACGAGCCAGGCTCGAACATCAACCGACACTGGTAGAGGCCCTGAGTTACAGGCTTTGTGACCATACCACCGCCGACGATGCGTCGCGTTACCGCGATGAGCAGGAACTCGATGAAGCGCGTGCGCTCGAACCATTGGTACGTTTTAAGCAACTGCTGCAAAACGAATATCAATGGAGCGACGACGACGACAAGGCGCTGTATGACGACTGCGATCAACAGGTGAAACAGGCTACCGATGTATACCTCGCCACTCCGGGCCAGGCACCGGGCGAATTTTTTGATTATATGTTTGCCGAGCTGACTACCGATCTGGCGCGTCAGAAAAAAGCCTGGCTGGATGCGGAGAAGCGTCGTGGCTGAATTAACTCTGATAGAGGCGGTCAACCAGGCTTTTGCATACGAAATGCATGCCGATAAAGAAGTGGTTTTGCTGGGTGAAGATGTCGGGGTCAACGGTGGCGTGTTTCGTGCCTCGGACGGCCTGTTCGACGAATTTGGCAGTGACAGGGTAATCGACACGCCACTGGCCGAATCGGTAATCGTCGGTATGGGCATCGGCATGGCGGCACAGGGCTTAAAACCCATCGTCGAACTCCAGTTCATGGGGTTCATCTACCCCGCGGTAGATCAAATCATCAATCACGCCGCGCGTATGCGGAATCGCACACGTGGGCGAATTACCTGCCCGATGGTCATCCGCGCACCATTCGGTGGTGGCATTCACGCGCCCGAACATCATTCCGAGAGTACCGAAGCACTGTTTGCGCACATGCCCGGTGTACGGGTGGTGATTCCATCATCACCGGCACGCGCATATGGATTGCTGCTGGCCGCTATTCGCGACCCCGATCCGGTGGTTTTTCTGGAGCCCAAGCGGGTGTATCGCCTGGGTAAACAGGAAATAGAGGATAATGGCGACGCCCTGCCACTCGATAGCTGTTTCATTCTACGCGACGGTATCGATGTCACCCTGGTGAGTTGGGGTGCCTCGATCAAGGAAACGCTGGAAGCCGCAAACGCGCTTGCGCAACTGGGTATCGATGCGGAGGTAATCGACGTTGCCACCATATCGCCTCTCGATATCGATACCATACTCGATTCCGTAACCCGAACCGGGCGTTGCGTGATTGTGCATGAAGCAGCACGTAGTTTTGGTGCGGGCGCAGAGATTGCCGCACAGCTCGCCAATGAAGGCCTTACCTCGTTACTTGCGCCGGTAAAACGCGTCACTGGATTTGATACCGTTATGCCGCTTTATCGTCATGAAGATGACTACCTGCCGGGTGTGGATCGCATCATCGACGCAGTCAAACAAACAATGGAGTACCGATGAAGATTTTTAATTTGCCAGACCTCGGTGAAGGTTTGCCGGATGCCGAAATTATCGAATGGTATGTGAAGCCCGGCGATGATATAGCGCAGGGCGATCTACTGGTAGCGATGGAAACCGCGAAGGCGATTGTTGATGTGCCGTCACCGCAGTCGGGTCGTGTGAATCGTCTCTATGGTAAGGAAGGCGACGTCATCGAAACCGGTAAACCACTGGCTGCATTTGGCGATGGCGAAGTGGTCGATACCGGCACCGTGGTGGGCGAAATGGAATCGACCGAAGATGTGATTGCAGAAGCGGCGGTCGGCCTGAGTCATACTGCCAGCAGCGTCAAAGCGACGCCAGCGGTGCGTGCACTGGCCAATCGAATGGATGTCGAATTATCGATGGTGACACCGAGTGGTCACGATGGACTGATTCTGTCCGACGATGTAAGGCGCGTGGCGCGTATTCTGACGGAACACGGAAAAATGGAACCGCTACGCGGGGTAAGGCGCGCGATGGCACGCAACATGACACAGGCCCACGCCGAGGTAGCCCCGGCAACTGTTATGGACGATGCCGATATTACCGATCTGCAATCACGCGCCGATATTACCCCGGCGCTGATTCATGCGTTGGTTGCAGGTTGTAAGGCAGAGCCTTCGCTAAACGCCTGGTACGATAGCCACGCCAATGGCCGGCGTGTACTGGAACGAATTCACCTCGGCCTTGCAGTCGATGCGCCGCAGGGATTATTTGTCGCGGTGATGCAGGATATTCAGCAAGATGATCAGGATTCTATCGCCGGGCGCCTGGTAGCACTTAAGGAGAGAATCAAAAATCGTTCGCTAAAACCGTCTGAGTTACGCGGATATAGCATTATGCTGTCCAACTACGGTGCAATCGGCGGTCGATATGCATCACCAATGGTATTACCGCCAACCGTGGCCATACTCGGTGCTGGTGAATCACGCGACGAAGTGGTAGCCCGCGATGGATCGGCGGTGATTAGACGCATATTACCGTTATCGCTTACCTTCGATCATCGCGCGGTCACCGGTGGTGAAGCGACCCGGTTTCTCAAGGCCGTCATCAATGATTTACAACAGTAATCTGGATTTGACAGACTTTTAACCTGCGCACCGGATCCTGAAGATTCCGGGACGCCGGATCGCTGCTTTCGCAGGAACGACTACCTACGGAAGTACCCGGCAAGGTTCAGTCGCCGAGGCGGTTCTCAATCGGTGGCAGAGTACGGAGGAAATCGGTCAACGCATCGCGGTCGTCCACTGTCAAGTGCCGCAAGCCTTCAATCACCGGATCCATCGACCCGGCGGCGTATTCGCCGTCCGGAAGCTCGCCGAATTTCAACAACAGCTGCAGGTCATCGCGGCTCCAGTCGCCTATGCCGGTACCGTCGTGGGGCGTGATATTGGGCACCAGCTCGTCTTCCGGTCCCTGTGCGTTGCCGGCGTATGCCATGTCTGCGCGCAAAGCGCCGAAAAGGTTACGAGGTGTGTGACATTCGCCACAATGCCCCATGGCTTCGGCAATGTAAGCGCCACGGTTCCATTGCGCGCTCTGCCCGGGGCGCTGCTGGAACTCACTGGCGCTGAAGAACAGCCACTTCCAGACCCGCGCGGCAAATCGCCAGCGTAGGAACCACGCCAGTTCGTGGACGCGGTTAGGTAGCTCAGATGCAGGCAGGGTTAGAATATAGGCGTGCATAGCGCGTGCGTCCCCGGTGGAAATACGCGTGTAAGACGTGTAAGGAAATGCCGGGTAATAATCGCTGCCGTCCGGCGCCACTCCCTGGTGTAACGCACGCTGGAACTCTTCGATACTCCATGCTCCGATTCCAGCAGTCTTATGAGAGGTGATGTTGGGGGTATAGAAAGTCCCGAAAGGAGTCGGCAGCGCCCGACCGCCGGCCAGTTGCTCGCCGTCATCCACGGTATGACAGTGGCTGCAACCACTAATTTGTAACACATACTTCCCTCGCGCCAATACGGTGTCGTCGTCCTGTGTCTGTGCGAAAACAGCCATCGGAGATATCGCGATGAGCGCGCAGCCTGTAGCGATAATACGCGAAATCGAAATCATGTTTGCATTATATACATCAGTCAATGCTGAGGCTGCAAACCAGGGTCCGGTGTCATAATCTGATCACCGGGCCCTGAATTTTTCGAGACCGTAGTCTTTCAATTCACGCTATAATTATGCAGCTATTTTGACTTAATCCTTTTTTTCGCGGAAATCGTCGTGACAGCCTTTGCAACCCTTGCCCAGAGGACCAATTTTAGACTTTAACGCATCAAGGCCGTTTCCGGCGACTGCAGCCAGTTCGGTTACTGCTTTGACATAGGCTTTGCCCTTTTCGGCTACTTCAGGATAGGTACTCCAGGTCTCCGGTAGGGCAGCTGTTTTGCCTTTATAGGCTACATTATCGGTTCCCTCGGCCCAGGCGCGGCCCATATCCAGCTTGGTTTGTAATAGCAAGTTATTCGCCAGCATGGACGCAAGTTCTGCGTTGTAGTCGATCTTACCTTTAGCCATGCCGAACAGAGGTCCGGCGTTAAAACTTTTCAATTGCATTTCGCTTTGTCTTGCTTTGATGAGCTTCAGGTTTGGATCCTTGGCGGCAAAGGCCGGTACCAGGAATGAAATGCCGATAATGGCAAGACAAATTTTAGTCGCATGTTGCATGGATATCTCCTCGGTTGTGGGTTGTTTTTGTACCGGTGGAATCATAGCACTCTATATTTCTACATCAAATAGTGTAAATTTGCGCTATAGTGCTGCAATAATGCAGCATGTCAATTGGGATAATCTTCGCTATGTGCTGATGGTAGCAGAGAAGGGCTCCATCGCAGCCGCAGCGCGTGAACTCGGCGTAAACCGTACTACTGTGTTACGCCGTATTAATACTTTTCAGGATAATCTTAATTGCCGAATTTTTGAGCGCAGTGATTCCGGATATATTCTGACGCCCGAAGCGGAAAAAATGATCGATGCTGCGCGCGAAGTTGAGAACACTCTGTTTAATATGCAGCGGCAGATCGCGGGACACGAATTACGCCTTGAAGGTGAACTCAGGGTGACGACTACCGATACTTTGATGGTGTCTCTGATCGGCCCTCATTTGGCCGGTTTTAATCGCAAGCATCCACATATTGTAGTCGATGTGGTGATG
>Ga0255051_10000287_pt1 | contig 18793 bp, 14 predicted proteins | sample JV7_2_9_MG_FD_181719 | JGI IMG/M metagenome (GOLD analysis project Ga0255051, IMG submission 181719) | Seawater microbial communities from Jervis Inlet, British Columbia, Canada - JV7_2_9 | ecosystem: Environmental > Aquatic > Marine > Inlet | place: Canada: British Columbia | collected 2016-10-06
GAAGCTGGCGGCGACAGGTTTATCATCACCATTCAACGTCACCCGGTAATGGCCCTTGCTATCCAGTACCACATCGCTGCCTTCGCGCCTGAGATCCCCCAGTGGGGTCATAAAGGAGCTTCCCTGGAGCACGTTCAGTGGGTTCATATGGGCGACAAATTCGGCCACATACTCATTCGAGGGGTTTAGCACTATATCTTCCGGCTCGCCATACTGGACTATACGACCGCCATCCATAATGGCGATATGGTTGCCAATTTTCAGTGCCTCATCCAGATCGTGGCTGACGAAAATAATAGTTTTTTTCAGGTCGCGCTGTAAATCCAGCAGGAAGTCCTGCAAGTGATTGCGAATTAGCGGATCAAGCGCGGAAAACGGTTCGTCCATTAACAGAATATCCGCATCCGTGGCAAAAGCACGGGCAAGGCCAACGCGTTGCTGCATGCCGCCCGACAGTTCGTGGGTGTACTTATCCCTCCACTGGTAAAGATCGACCAGCTTCAGCTTTTCATCGACGATGGGACTGCGCTCAGCCTTGCTCATGCCCTTCAATTCCAGCCCGAGACCAACATTTTCCTCAACGGTACGCCAGGGTAGTAGCGCAAATTGCTGAAACACCATGGCAATGCGGCTCATACGCATGTTACGCAGTGTAGTCGCATCGCAACTGGCAATATCCACCTGCCCGCCTTCGTGACTAACAAGCACCTGCCCACGTGTCACTTTATTGAGGCCGTTGACCGCTCGCAGCAAGGTGGACTTACCCGAACCCGACAAGCCCATCAGCACACAAATTTCCCCTTCATGGATATCGATGCTGGCGTCGGCAACCCCCAGAACCGCATTTGTCTGTTCCAGAATTGATTCGCGTGTACCACCTCCATCCAGTAATTCGAGGGCGCGTTTTTGCTCCTGGCCAAAAATAATGTCTACATTTTTGAAAGAAATAGCAACAGGATTAGTAATCACAGACATGGCTTATTTCCTGTTCCTTTTTTCGGGTAATTTACACACACGATCCATGATGATGGCGACAATTACAATGGCGATTCCCGCTTCGAAACCCTTGGCCGGGTTGACCTGGTTGATCGCACGCAAAATGGGGATACCAAGTCCAGGCGCCGCCACCATCGAGGCAATCACCACCATGGAAAGCGATAACATGATGGTTTGAGTAAGCCCCGCCATAATATTCGGTATCGCGGAGGGAATTTCGACCTTCCATAAAAGTTGTTTTTTGGTTGCACCGAAACTTTCAGCCGCTTCAATTATTGGGCCAGGGGTAGAGGATATCCCCAGATAAGTCAATCGAATTGGCGCTGGCACCACAAAGATAACCGTTGCCACAACACCTGGCACGGGACCGAGTCCAAACAGGGTCAACGCCGGAATCAGATAAACAAAGGTCGGAATTGTTTGCATCATATCCAATATTGGGCGGATAGAAACCCAAAGTCTCGGGCGGTGTGCAGCCGCGATGCCAACAGGGACACCGATAGCCACGCAAAGCACGGTTGCCCAAAGCACCAGGGACAGTGTTTCCATGGTGTCTTCCCAGTAACCGAGGTTGATGATCAACAACATGGAAACAACGATGAATAGTGAAATCTTCCATGAACGATGTAACCAATAGGCCGCCGCTGCAATCAGCGCGATCATGCCGAAAGCCGGAATGGCAAGCAGAACGTATGATGTCAAATCAAATACGTATTCGAGGGCGATAGTGAAACCATCAAAAAGCCAAAAAAGGTATTCGTTTAAAAAATCTACAAAATCAGCTAACCATCTGCCGATCGGTATCTTATTACTTTCCAGCCATTCCATTTTTATAGCCTCAGTGTGATGTTGTGCCTTAACCAGGATTATTCAAAATAAAAAGGGGCCGACCTGATTTAACCGGCCGCCCCCAGATATTAACCATATACCCACTAACTGTTTCACATACTCAATTTAGCTTTGACCGCAGCCAACCCGTTACTACCATCGAGCGTGGTTACACCTTTTAACCAGCCATCGAGAACACCCATATTGGCTTTCAACCAGGCGGTGGCAGCGTCATCGGGGTCCTGACCATCGTCGAGAATAGCACCCATGATTTCGTTTTCCATCGCCAGTGAAAACTGCAGGTTGGTCAGCAATTTGCCCATGTTTGGGCAATCACTCGAATAGCCTTTACGGGTATTGGTATAAACATCAGCCCCGCCAAAATTCGGACCGAAAAAGTCATCGCCGCCTGAAAGATAGGTCAGCTCAAAGTTGGCGTTCATCGGATGTGGCGCCCAACCCAGGAACACCACCATCTTGCCGCGTTTTTCAGCGCGAGATACCTGCGACAGCATGCCCTGTTCAGAGCTTTCAACCACCTCAAAACCTTTCAAACCGAAGGAGTCTCCGGAAATCATATCAAGGATAATACGATTGCCATCGTTGCCTGGCTCGATGCCGTATATTTCGCCCTTCAACTGGTCTTTGAATTTAGCGATATCGGCGAAGTCTTTCAAACCGGCATCGGCCGCTTTTTTGTTAACCGCAAGGGTATATTTAGCCCCAGTCAGATTAGCCGGTTTTATAACTTCGACGGTACCGGCATCGCGATACGGGCCAAGGTCGCCTTCCATGGTAGGCATCCAGTTGCCGAGGAAGACATCAATGTCACCGGTCTCCATACTTTTATAGGTAACCGGGACCGCAAGTACCTTAACGTCCGGTTTATAACCCAGTCCTTCCAGTATCACACTCGTTGTCGCGGTTGTCGCGGTGATATCCGTCCAGCCGACATCGGACAAATTAACAGTTCTACAGCTTGACGGATCAGCAGCGAAAGCGCTGCCTGCCAGGCTAAAAAGAGCGGCGCTAACGATGGCCGTAGAAAATTTAATTTTTTGTTTCATGGTTTATTTACTCCCCGGGTTTAAAGTGTTGCTTATTAATATATCGATCCAGTCCAATATAAAATCCTAATTTTGAAAAAACAAGCCTTTCTTTCAATACAATAAAATTAGGCCCTAAGTCGAAATAATAAATTCCCCATAATAAGGACTTTAGAGTTGTGTGGAGATCAAACCCAATTCACTGATGCAAAGGATACATCCATTATTTATCTGCGCCATTTGAGAAGGAGAAATCTCGATGACCGGCACATTCAGGTCATACAATCGATTCGCCACCATCACACCGATGGCTATATTGATATCTGCATTCGCCAGTACAAAAGCTGCCGGCCCACTACCATTACGCAGGGTCTCGGCAATCGCAGCTGGCGTTCCCGCCGAACCCCGGCTCTGCGAAATAAACAGGATAGATTTACCAACACGCGCTTCATGCTGTGGGTGATGAACATCGATAATTTCACCATTGACAGGATTAAATCCACCCCAAAAACTGAGCGGCTCGTCAAGTACCATGGTTGGCCCACTGGCCTGGCCCGACACCAGTACCCTGCCCTGAATCGATTCATTCACGTTCTTCATGATTCGGCCCAGCTATCGAGTAACACTTCGCCAGCCACTGCCGATTCCACGCATTCGCTCAGACTACCGAGCACCACCTGCACTGGCAGCATTCCTGGAGCGTAATACGCCCACTTGGCCGAATTCGTCATTATCTTGCCACACAGACCGTTCACCGCGGGAGAAAAATAGGTGCAGGTATCGGTGATAATTTTCACCCCTGACCGTTCGAGCTGATCTATCCAGCCCTTTTTCGCCGCTTGCCCATATACATGCCGGCTAGTGGTTAGATAAAACACCAGGCCTGGATTAATGCCACGTTCTCCTAGCAATCCAGTCAATCGTTCAAATTCAGTATAAGAAAAGTGCGGCGTACCAAGTGATATACCTTTCAGGGGGCTACTCGAATCCTGTCCGAGCTCTTTTCTTGCTTGCTGTAAGTCATGCAGACCAAATTCAATCACCTGTTCTGGGGTTTGATTAAAACAGGCATCATCCAGGGTCGGTGCCTCCGGGGTAATACCGACCGCGTGAAATAACGGTACGCTGCCGGAGGAACAGCAAGCCGCACTAATCGCCTTAAGGTCATCTTCAGTGGTGGTCGGAGCCAGCCCCTCGATGACCGGCACCAGGTGACTACAGTGCTGACCGAGCAGATGACCGAGTAAATGATAAAAAATATCACTGGATCGGACGGCCTGTGAAATGTAATCCAGCTTCACTAACAGTCTGGCCTGTCGACCCTCATCACGATGCAAACCTGTATAGGGTACCCGGCCGGTGATCGCTGAACAGACATCAAAAAAATCACCATATTTATTGCTGCGCGCACCGATCACCGAATTATAAAAACTAACTGCATTCGATTCCGAACCGACAATATGATCGCCGAGCTGCGGACGCCCGGGTAATTGATAGGGCGCACAGGTCCATACCGGCTTACAGCCGAGTCGAACATAGGCTTCCATCAATTGCCTGGCCTCGTTTATCTCTTTACTGGCAAGAGGATCGCGTATTGAAAAATCATTCAGTGCAACCAGGCCAGTGTTAGTCCAGGTTGGCACTGCTGGTTGGGCATCGTGTTCGAGCAGGAAAAAAACAAAATCCAGATGCGCGCGCCCACTGTAAAAACACGAATCAATATGCGCAAAACTGATGTCAGTTAGCGATTTGGCCTTATCGATGTTGGCAGCCGCAACAACAGTTTCCATCGCGAACTGCATCGCTTTGCCCTGCTTGCCATCGAGCAAGGCCTGATCCCTGGTATTCAGACACAGAGCTGACATGGCTGACTACCAGTCGATTCGCTTCCGGTCTCGATAAAAACCGCCGCTTTGACTGGCATCGCTCGAGGTTGCAAGCCAGATTGCAGTATCTATGCCCTGCTCCGGCGAGCGACCGGCATTCGACCCACCCATATCGGTGCGCACCCAGCCCGGGCAAACTGCATTTATCGCAATTCCGCTACCTTCGAGTTCGGCGGCAAATATCGCAGTCACCGCATTTAAAGCAGTCTTCGAAATCCGGTAACCCGGATACTGACCGCCCATATCGGACAACTGACCCATACCCGATGAAATATTAACGATACGACCATAACCAGCCTGCTGCATCAACGGCAATAAGGCCTTGATCAGCATCATCGGCGCGATGGTATTCACTTCGAGGGTCTTTCTAATGACTTCGACATCCGCCTCACAAATGCTGGCCGGGTTATTTAAATCACCATCAATCAAGATACCAGCATTGTTAACCAGCACATCTACTCTGCCGTGGCTATCTCGCAGATAGTCGGCCAGCGCCTCGATATCGGTCTGTGAGGTCGTTTCAAGTTTTACCGCTTCTACCGATAGTCCCCGATGCGACAAATCCTTTGCGGCCACTTCTCCGGATTCCAGATTGCGACTCGCCAGCAATACGTGGAATTCTTTATCGGCTAACGCCTGACAGGTGGCCAAACCCATACCTCTGTTGCCACCGGTAACTACCGCGACTGATTTCTGGTTCATAATGCTCTCCCGATATTGACTACTGTGTCGCAGTTTAACCGATTCGCGTGGTAAAACTATTGAGCCATTTTGAGTCTAATAAATATGGCTACTATTTTATCTCGGGCGGTTTAAAATGTGCACCTCAGCCTATACCTCCATCTACTCAAGCCTAAATAATTTAAGTTGAACTTTACCAGGGGAAAAATGTGTCAGAATTTGATCAATCCGGCAATAAACCTCGCATAGTGTTACGCATCACTATCGTGTTGTTGTTATTACTGGCCATGACTGGTGCACTCGGTTACAAAAAGTTCATGCAAATACAAACCATGATGGCCCAGGGTAGCATCGCGCCGCCACCTATTAGCGTGACTGTGGCCGAGGCAAAAGCAGCTGACTGGAACAAACGCATTAAAGCAATAGGCACCCTGATCGCCTACCAGGGCGTGGAAATCTCCAGTGAAATTGCAGGCATCGTGACATCGATTAACTTCGTTTCGGGACAGGAGGTCGAAACCGGCAAACTACTGGTCGAACTCGATAGCCAGTCCGAGCTCGCAACACTGGCATCGGCAAAAGCCCAGTACGAATCTGACAACAGCCAATACCAACGTTGGATAAAACTCAAGGATCAAGAATTTGTCACCAAGAATGCACTGGACACTCAACTAGCACTGGTAGACATCGCCAAATCACAAATCGGAATTGCCGAGGCAGCGCTCGCGAAGAAAAGTGTCGTTGCACCTTTTTCCGGCAAGCTCGGAATTCGCCAAATTGATCTGGGCGAGTACGTTGCGCCGGGAACCAGTATCGTTACACTGCAATCGATTGACCAGTTACTGCTCGACTTTACTTTACCGGAAAGTAACTTTAAAGACCTGGCCGTGGGGCTGTCGGTAACTTTCAAGGTCCGTTCTTACCCTGGACGCACATTTACTGGCACAGTCACAGCATGGAATCCGCTGCTTGATGAAAATACTCGTAATGTGGCCATTCAGGCCGAAATAGATAACACAGAAAGACAACTAGCGCCCGGAATGTTTGCGGAGATAGAAGTCGAAAGTAGACAAACGCTATCCGTGTTGACAGTTCCCGAAACCTCGATATTTTACAACATCTACGGCGAAGCGGTTTACGTGCTGGAAAAACCGGAAGCCAGCGATGCTGATCCTAATCCGGAATACATCCTCGCAGCACGGCAGGTTCAAGTCGCTTACCGCGTCGGTGGCGTTGCCGGGGTTAGCGAAGGACTCAAGGCCGGTGATCAGGTAGTCATGGCCGGACAACTCAAACTGTTCCCGAGCCTGAAGGTAGTCATCGTCGACGACGTTCCGGACTACGCGACAAAGACACCAACAGGCCAATAGCATGTTTACCGATTTTTTTATTAAACGGCCCGTGTTGTCACTGGTAATCAGTGTCATGATTCTGCTGCTGGGTGCACAGGCCTTTTTCGGAACCCAGGTGCGCCAGTATCCGGAACTCGAAACATCGGTAATCAATATTACCACCGCCTATCCGGGTGCCAGCGCCGAACTGATTCAGGGATTTATCAGCACCCCCATTCAACAGGCCGTGTCAAGCACCGCTGGTATCGATTATGTGCGTTCCAGCAGCACCAATAGTGTCTCGATAGTCGAAGTCCATATGAAACTTGGTATCGACGCCGACGTTGCGCTTACCGAAGTCAGCACCAAAGTGTCTTCGATCCGCGAAGAGCTACCAGCAGAGTCGCAGGATCCAGTGATAGCCAAAGCTTCGGCTAACGGTTTTGCGCTGGCATATTACGGTTTTTACAGCAAAACCCTGTCCGAAGTTGAAGTCACAGACTACTTGTTAAGGACTATTCAACCAGCCTTGTCAACGGTAAAAGGCGTTGCCCAGGCGCAAATACTCGGCGGCAAAACTTATTCGATGCGGGTGTGGATGGATCCGCTTCGAATGGCCGCACTTAAAGTCTCCGCGGCGGACATAGTCAATGCGATTGGTGAAGAAAACTATCAATCTGCCGCTGGTCAGACACGTGGCAATCTTGTCCAGACCAACGTAAACGCGGTTACCGATACCGGCGACCCCGAGATATTCAAACGCTTTATTATTCGCGATGAAGGTGCTAACACAGTAAGACTCGGCGATGTTGCCGAGGTGGCTCTGGGTGCAGAAAATTACGACAGCCTGGTGATGTTCGATGGCGTGCCATCTATTTATATCGGCATTGAGGGTACTTCGGACGGCAACCCACTGACCACCATCAAACTGGTGACTGCCGAACTCGATAAAATCAAAAACTCGTTTCCACCGGGCCTGAAAGTCGCCATCGCTTACGACTCGACCGAATTTATTCAGGCATCGATTAATGAAGTTATACAAACACTGCTACAGGCGTCAGTAATAGTAATTCTGGTGATATTCCTTTTCCTCGGCTCTTTTCGTTCAACTTTGGTACCGCTAGTGACCATCCCGTTGTCGATTATTGGCGTGTTGTTCTACATGCAGATGATGTCATTTTCGATTAATTTGCTAACCCTGCTGGCAATGGTCATGGCGATTGGCATGCTGGTCGACGATGCCATCCTGGTGGTGGAAAATATATACCGGCATATCGGTGAAGGCCTGCGCCCATTCCAGGCCGCACTCGTTGGCGCACGCGAAATTGCAAAACCGGTGATCGCGACGACTGTAGTAATTTGCGTGGTATACGCGCCGATCGGTCTACTGGGTGGCTTGACCGGGGTGTTATTCAAGGAATTCGCGTTTACCCTGGTTGGCACCATCATCATCTCTACGATTATCGCGCTGACCTTGTCACCGATGATGTGCTCACGGATATTAAAACCGACGATCGCCAATAACGCCTATGCGAGATTCATTACTGTCTGGTTCGAACGCTTGCAACATCGTTACGAGACTTTTCTGGCCGAATCGTTAAAAACCCGCTCGGTTACTATCCTTTTCGTGGTTGGAATTTTGGCTATGCTAATCGCAATGTTTCAGTTTATCCAGAGTGAGTTAGCACCCGAAGAAGACCAGGGTGTTATTTTTACTTTTTCGAAAGCACCCGACCACACCAGCCTCGATTATCTGAATAAATACACCGCGCCCTACATCGATATATATCGTCAATTCGAAGACGAATATCAATCATCGTTTATGGCCAATGGCTTCGGCGGATCGACAACCTCATTCGCTGGTATGTTGCTCAAACCCTGGGAACAGAGAACCTTGTCTTCGCAGGAAATGATTCCGACGATACAAAAGCAACTCGACCAGCAACCTGGCTTGCAGAGTTTCGCGTTTAACCCGCCTTCACTGCCCGGCGCCAGCGGCAATACAGCGGTAGAATTTATTCTTAAGACACAGGAAAACTACGACCGCCTCTACGGTGTGGTACAGCAGGTACTCGCCAAAGCCCGTGAATCGGGACAGTTTTTCTTCATCAAGAGCGACTTTGACTTCAGCAAACCAGAAATAAAAATTACCGTGAATCGCGAGCGCGCCGAGGCGATGGGTGTATCGATGCGTGATATCGGTCAAACGCTCGGTGCTATTTTAGCCGAGGGCTACGTCAGCCGTTTTAACCTTGCCGGCCGCAGTTACAAAATTATTCCGCAGGCACGCCAGGCCGAACGCGAGAATGCCGACATTATCAGCCAGTACTATGTATATTCTGATCGCGGGGACCAGATCAGCCTGTCCTCACTGGTCGATTTTAAATACACCTCGGTACCCGCCGAACTGGTTCAATTTCAACAACAAAATGCAGCCAAGATTGACGCGGTACCCGGAGTACCACTCGGGCAGGCGCTACAAACCCTGCGCGATATCACCGCACAGGTCGCTCCCGCCGGTTACGCCGTCGACTATCAGGGACAATCGCGACAATTAATTCAGGAAGGTTCAGTACTCGCGCTTACATTTGGCTTTGCGATCGTCGTCGTATTTCTGGTGCTTGCCGCCCAGTACGAAAGTTTTCGTGATCCGTTTATCATTCTCACCACGGTACCGCTAGCCCTGTTCGGTGCGATGGTACCGATGTTCCTGGGTCAGGTGACTATGAATATCTATAGCCAGGTGGGACTAATTACGCTGATAGGATTAATCAGCAAGCACGGCATCTTAATTGTCGAATTTGCCAATGAATTTCAAATCAGGGAAAGGTTAACCCCGGTTGAAGCCGTTATTAAAGCAGCCTCGATCCGGCTACGTCCGATATTAATGACATCATTCTCAACCATCTTCGGCATCATGCCACTGGTGATCGCCAACGGTGCCGGTGCCGCCAGCCGACAGGCTATCGGTATTACTATCGTTGCGGGTTTTGGTATTGGCACCTTGTTTACGCTTTTTGTGTTACCGGTTTTTTATACTTATCTTGCGGAAGATCGGCATTTGTTGGTTGAAGATCATGGGGTGGGGCAGCCGGAGATTATTAAGGCGCAAATCTAATAGTGCCCACCACTGGTGAGAAGCCTGTCACTCCGGAAGACCGGCCTTGATTAAATTTCCACATATCCAGTCCAGTTCGACTTCTGCAAATACCATCGCGTCTCTGACTTTTGCTGTCGTTAGTTCCGGATAGGTTTGCAGCAGTTGTCGAATACCCCGCTTCGCATCTTCCGTAATGTTATTCGATCAAGTTCCAACTAATAGCCTCCGGGTGGCACAACATTTGATTGCTTTCAATACGATGTTGAAATAGCGTCATGCCAAATTCAGCGTGTTACTTAGTTGATCGCATAGCGCAACATCAAGCGTTGCTCCATACCTTTTTTCGGGGTTAAGCAACAGGTTTTTGGCCATTTCAAATTTGCCCGCATCGATTGCAAATTGCGCATAGAAAATGGTCCTGGATACGTCGGGCAATACAAACTGCGGGCTGATTTTTTGACATTTCTCGATATAGGCCATCGCCCGGCCGCTGCGATTTTCCCCATCCAGTTTATCGATTATTAAGCGCCCCATACAAAGCAGCGTCCTGGAGGGCGCCCATTCATTGATACGTTTGAACAAGGCTTCATACTCCTGAGTCGAAGTCTGCTCATAGTCATATTTTTCCATCAGTAATACCATCGCTTCGCTGTCACAATGGGTTGTTACTCTTTTATGGATACCACCCATAAACTTGTCATATGCCTTTTCCTTTTCTCGACTCGCCTGTTCTAGCTCCAGATCTTTTCTACCTCTAAATGACATGGAGCGTGAACTACCGAACTGTTTCTCGATTTTCATCGCTTCTACTTCATCTGCCAGTTCTTCGCGGGTCTCTTCCTTACGTTCATTTAACCAGAGATAGCCATACAGATATCCGGCAAGGCCGCCAGCCACATGGGCAACCACGTTGATACCACCATAATAGTCTGCTGTCAGCATTGTCCAGAAATCCAGTCCGATATAAGCAACTGCAAGCGCCCAGGCCGGCACGTAAAATGTTTTCCAAAACACGATATACCAACAGAACACCCGGATTCTGGCCTGAGGCATTAGATAGGCTGCTAATCCAATCATGCCCATCACGACCCCGGAAAAACCCAACGACGGCAGCGCCCCTGAGCTTCCAATTAAAATTGAAATCGAATAGCTGACGCTGACCACAAAAGAAATGAAAAACATGATCCAGATATATCGAATTTTATTTGCAATTAATGCTTCCAATGCGGGTGCGAAAGCGAGAAAGAAAATCATGTTACCAATTAAATGCATCCAACCACCGTGAGCCAGGGCCGATGAAATCATCTTCAACGGATTCCACGAACCGGGGTAATACATCAGAGTTTCTGTGATTGGGTAAGATAGCTGGAGATAAAAAACCAGGAAACAGAGGAAAGTAACGGCGTAGGTTACCAGCGGGGGTCTGGCCAGGGTAAGTGCGGTACTGTAGGGGAAAATTATCATTGCCTCAGTATAGTTTCGATTTCACTTTGATGTTGATTCATTATTTACTTCCACCGTGTTTATCAGGCTCATAGCCTATGGAAATGATTTTAAATTCACCTAAAAAAAAGAAGCGGGTCGGCTTGAATATGCTATAGATATAGCTGACCAGAAACACACAGCATTAACCAGATTACCCGACAGGCCCATCATTGGATCAGCATCGCAGACTCTATTTTTCTTTATTTATCATTATCTGTTTTTTGGTGGCTTTGTTGTCGTCTCAAAATGGTACTGTGCGCTGGCTGGATGCACGGATGTTCAGCCTTACGAGTAACTTGTTACCGGCTCAATCAGCATCGAATAATTTTCGCGTTATACAACTGGATGAGGCCAGTCTTCAAAAGCCCGAGGGAATTCGCGAACTGCGTTCGTTGCTGCGAAAACTGAAAAAATCAAAACCGGCAGAAATTGTCTGGTTGAGCGACAATCTGCCGCAAATGGATTTTGCCCAGGCTGGCAGAAAATGGAAATCAACCCAGGGCGAGCGCAATAAACTGGCCTGGATGCTAGAAGATCAGAAAGTGTTTTTGACTCAATATACCAGCACGCCAAAACAACAGAAAAATATTCCTTATAGAGAAACACTAACCTACCAAAGTGATTGGCGCCAATACATTCCATCGATATTTTTACCCCAGCCACAGACATTCAGGGTAACCAATACCAGGATACCTTACCGGGTCTATCCTTTTAATCCCAATGCCTCGGATGAACAGGCATTAATCTGGTATGACGAGGCGAGAAGCAAGTCATTACCCGATTTGAGCCTGGCGGTGTTTAGTCGTTATAACAAAAGCCGTAAATTACACTGGGGTGGAGATGGACAAATTAACCTCAGTAACTCGAAGATTTCTGCTAGTTTCGCGGGCAAAGTGTTTAATTATTTTTCAACCCTGACCGGACGTCACACCGAGGTTAACGCGCTGGCGTTAAAAAACGCGTCTAATAAGTCAAATTCATATTACAGAAATAAACTGATTCTGATAGGCCAGGATATTAAGCGCCTACAAATATTGGTCGATTCGCTAGCTAGCCTGGAGGCAGGTGCGACCTACCATACACCCCCACTCAGTTGGTGGTTGTTACCTTCGTTATTAGCACTAGTGGTTGTATACCTGTTGTGGTTATTACCCTTGCTGTCTAAAAACAGCGGTTTGTTTCTGGGTGCGTTTTTGATCCTGGGCATAATTTCGGCCCAACCCGTGTTGCTAATACTAAAGGGTATCTGGTTTCCGCCGACCAACCTGTTATTGTTGATGTTAATTGGCCAAATATCAGTATATGTCTATGTGTCTGGTCAATCGATTTTAGACGATCTGCTGCGTAAGGAACATGACGCCTGGTACCAGCTCGGACATTATCAATTTGAAAGAAATGAATACGAGATCGCAATCACCAGTTTATTAAAATGTAATGGTGAAGCTGGGGCGTTAGCTGATTTATATGAAATCGGATTAAAATTTGAACGTAAGCGGCAGTATGATCGTGCATACGAAATCTATTCTGAAATCAGTAAGCGGCGCAAAAACTATAAAGACGTAGAAAGGCGACTCAAAACCCATGGCGATATCTCATCCAAGGCATCGGCTTCAATTTCACCTCCTGCGGGTCAGAAATCGTTATTGATGTCGCATGTCGAATTGCCTGAATTTGGCCGATATGCGATTGAAAAAGAATTAGGCCGTGGAGCCATGGGCGTGGTTTACCTGAGTAAAGACCCGAAAATCAATCGCAAGGTGGCCATCAAGACACTCGATTACTCACAGTTTTCAGTCTCCGAGCTAAAAGATATTAAAGCGCGCTTCTTTCGCGAGGCAGAAGCCGCCGGACGACTTAGCCATCACAATATCGTGACCGTATACGATATTGGCGAAGAAGTAGATTTCGCTTTTATTGCGATGGATTATGTTACCGGCGGTCCCCTGTCTAGATTTCTTAAACCTGGGAAGTTGCTACCCGTGCCTGAAGTTTACCGTATCGTTCAAGTCGTTGCAGAAGCACTGGATTATGCGCACAAACAAAAAATTGTTCACCGTGATATCAAACCCGGCAACATCATGTACAACCCGAAGAGCAAACAGATAAAAATTACCGATTTTGGCATCGCCCGGATTACCGACTCGGTAAAAACCCGAACCGGTAGTTTTCTCGGCAGCCCCTCTTATATGGCGCCGGAACAAATTACCGGGTCGAAAGTGAATGGGCGAGCCGATATTTATTCACTGGGTGTCAGTTTTTATCAACTGCTCACCGGCCAGCTGCCATTTAATGCTGACAACCTCGGCAACCTGGCATACAAAATAGCCAATGAAAAACACAAACCGGTAAAAGATTTGCGTTCAGGTTTGCCAGCCAGCGCGACACGAATTATTAATAAGGCACTGCAAAAGGAACCCCGTAATCGCTACGCCAGCGGCGAAGAGATGGCTAAGGCGATCAGGCGTGAAATGTCGAGTTAAACCCAGGGGGCCTCGGATTAAATCTGATTTCACACCACCCATTGATAATTAATTACTTAACATAATCCTCTGAAAAGAACTATATATATTGATACTCAGAAAAATATCTATCGATATCAAATGTACTCCGATAAAATTTAAATGAATCGCTCCATCAGATATAGCAATAGGAGGATTTTCATGATTAATGCCAAAGCAATTGGTTTTACAATCGCTTTTGCCATCGTAGGCACGATGCTTTTGATTACTGGCTGCGGCGGTGGAAGCGGCGGTACTAGTTATCCTATACCTACCCTACCTGCCAATGCAGTGGTTCTTGATACTACCAACGCGATTGATATTGCCAACAGGGCAGTTAGCGATTCTGGTTATGTTGGGACGTCAGCGAGACAAGCAAACATATTACTTTCAGTAAAGGGCGTCATAGATCTGCTTGCTGATCAAATGAATAGCACGGAACAGCACACCTCAGTTGCTACCGGTGTTAGTCAAACTACCATAATTCCCTGTACAGACGATGGTGATATAACTATCACGGTCGATGGAAACGAATCTAGTGCTATAGGCACATTAAGGTTCAATAATTGTACTGAAGGAACCGTAATTGTTAACGGAAGTATTTCGTTTGATGGTACTGGCGACAGTGCTGGAAACTTCAGCGTTAATGGCGGCGGTAGGATCAATATTACTGACACAATAGATCCAACCAGCATCACTATGGTGATGAACTTCAGAGAGTCGGGAAATACTTCTACTGGCTCATTTAGTAGTTCATTTAGTTTCTCAATCGAAGGTTTGCCAGGTGGCGGATTCCTGGTCGAAACTATCCAGCCGCTGACGGGTGCTGGTTTTGACGTCACTAGTGGTGAGATAATGGTTTATGGTGGTAACGGTACTCGAATTCGCATTCTCATCACCGCCCCGAATACGGCAGAGGTATTTGTTGACGAGGGTAGCGGCTTCGTATCAGTAGGATTTATTTCTCTCTAAGAAACCAATAATTGGCAAGATGTAATTAAAAACCGGCACGAATCTATTTCGTGCCGGTTTTTTTATAGTAAGATGCGTCGAAAAATAAAGACCGGAACAAATTATGCGAGGACAGTTTGCATCTCTTACGCTGATGCTTTTCATTTTTCTGCCGATTAAACTAGCGCATGCCAACACATTCGAAATCACTCCTACACTATTTTATTTTAATTACCAGGAATTCGATCAAAACAATGTGCTGTTGGATAAAGAAGAAGGTGTATTAGCTGGCGTCAGGCTATCCTACGGTGACGTCACTGAAAAAGACTCCCTCAATTTCAATGCCTCTTTTTATGGCGGTACAGTCGATTACACGGGGCAGACCCAGTTGGGTGTACCCCACGAAACCGAAACCAACCAGCAGCTCATTAAGCTCGGAATTTCATACATCCAACATGAAGAAACATACTATCCCGGTCTGTTTTTCGCGGGACTGCATTACTGGTACTGGGATCGAGATATTTTGACCAGGAATGGTGTGCAGGGATTACACGAGCTTTACACCTGGTACGAGACTGAAATTGGACTGAAATTTAAATCACAAGAGATCCGGCAATCCAGTTATTGGCTCAAATTGTCCGTAATGTATAATTTCAAACCCGAGATGAAACTATTTTTACCATCGAGCGAAGTGGATTTCGTCCTCGGGTCAAAACCGGGATACCGTATCCGTGCTGGTAAAACCTGGACAAACAAGCAAAGCATGACTACTACGATCGGTTTGTTTGCCGAATACTGGGAATTTGGTAGAAGTAATACTGTTTTCATTACGGACTTTTTCGGATCCTCAGATTTTTTAACCGAGCCAGACAGTCAATCTTTTCACTCAGGAATTGAATTCAGTTTTCTATTTAATTTTTAATGCTTGATTATTACAGGAAAAAGTCATTTCGCCTGTGTTTATAAAATATCCGATATAATAAGTATATACCGCGTAAAAACATTGATAAATGTAGAAAATACTTGTTGACCAGTGGTTAATGAGGTATATAATTCGCTCGGCTTGAAAGTAAGTCTTATATTTATGCACACTATTTCGACATCCCTTCGTTTGTTCCTTCTTTCGTTTGTACCTTGTCCTGTTTTCCATAAGTAAATTCATAACTTCCAGCCCAATGGCCTCTATTAACAAGGCTTTATTTTTTTAATTAAATAGGATATCTAAATGTCTACAACAACCGGTACCGTTAAATGGTTCAACGAATCTAAAGGCTTTGGCTTTATCGAGCAAGAGTCTGGACCTGACGTATTTGCACACTTCAGCGCTATTTCCGGCTCGGGTTTCAAAACCCTTGCTGAAGGCCAGAAAGTTGAATTCACTGTCACACAAGGCCAAAAAGGTCCACAGGCAGAGAACATCGTAGCGATCTAGTTACGAGATTGCGAATAAGGCTTACGAATTAAATTGTAAGCCACGCTTAACCTCGCGAGGGGTTGAGAATTTAAAAGGTGAGGCCTTTCAGGTCTCACCTTTTTTTTACCTGTGGGCCTGCTTAGAGATTCCCTAACCCGCATATTGCATGAAGGGATCGGAATTTAGGGAGAAGCTGGCAAAACAGTTTGGACGATCGCCTGCAGAAGCATAGCCATAGCTATGATTCAAGGGGGATCGGTCAAAATGTGAAGCCAGATTTTTACTAAAACCGATCAGGTACAAGCTGTATTTTTCTAATTTCGCCAATTCTCTCTATAACTCACTGATTTTAAATATTAAATAACCTAAACCGTACCGCCTTCGTGCAATATGCGGGTTGAGTCCTCTGCCTGTCGCAGATAGGCACTCTCATCGAGGATCCACTGTCTGAAGGCACCGACTTTGCTACTTCGCAATTTTTGCCTGCTTGTTATCAGATGAAAACTGAGGCGCACTGGCAATCGTGTTTCAAATGGTTGCACCAGGCGACCGGATTCTATCGCTCCCGCGGCCATTACGCTTGCGACCAGGCCGATACCCTGCCCCTCGATCGCAGCTTCTATGACCATTTCGCCCTGACTGAAATAAATTCCGCGGCTGGGATCGACATCATTGACACCAGCAGTGGCAAGCCACATAGCCCAGTCGGGAAAACTAGGATCAAAATCGGTGTCATCACTATGCAGTAGTGTGTGGTACCGGATATCCGATAAATCACGCACAGCCTTTCCTTCATGCATCAAATCCGGACTGCAAACCGGGATCAGGTCAAATGAAAAAAGATAGATAGATTCGAGACCCTCAAATTCACCGGTGCCAAACCGTATTCCAACATCGATATCTTCACGCACGAAATCTACCAGTCGGGAAGACGCATCGATACGCACATCGATTTCCGGATGCAGCGACTGAAATTTACACAACCTTGGAATCAACCACTTCGAAGTAAACGAGGGAGCCGCGGAAATTGTCAGAGGTTCGTCTCCCTGAGACCTGCGCACAGCATCAACCGCCTCGGTAATGCTGGAAAAGCCGTCTGACAATAGCGGTAGAAATATCTGTCCCGAATCGGTGAGTACAATCGAGCGGTTGCGCCGCTTGAATAGTGTAATTTCTAGAAATTCCTCCAAGCTCCGAATTTGCTGACTGATAGCTCCGGGCGTGACGTTGAGTTCTTCAGCCGCTTTGCTAAAGCTTAAATGCCGCCCTGCAGATTCGAATGCACGCAGCGAGTTGAGTGGTGGTAACGAGGCCATGATTGATTAGTTTTTCTAAACTGTAAAATAAAATTCATCGTTTGTTAAATGCCTATATTAGACATATATTCCTATTGCAGCAACAAATTCACTGAACTTTTTATATGAGGAAACCTAATATGAAACTAATTAACTTTGCAATCTCATCGATCGTCGATGCGAACACAGGAAATGGCGTCAGTAGACGTTTTGCCGAGCAATTTGGATCGAAAAATTCGAACTACGAACAATTCGGCCGCGAGATCCGTGCTAAATCTATCCTCGACCTCGTGGGAAACATCAAAAGCGCCTTTATACAATATATTGCGGATTCCAAAGCAAAAGCTCAGGAGCAAAGAAGCGTTGAAGAGATATCGCAGATGAGTGCAAGTATGCTGAAAGATGTTGGATTAACACAGAATGACGTAGGTGACCTGTGCCGGGGGCTTATCTCACTTGACTCATTGAGTGCACGACGTGATCAAAACCGTAACCAACGAGAAGCACACCTGAGTCGACTGAGCCAGCCACCCAAACAGGTAAATATCAGTGGCAGTGGTCACGAAAGTGCTAATCAAGAGAACTACGAGTTGAAAAAATGTGCTTAAATTCTGAATCACGCATTTGAGGCGCCCGTTATTCAGGGCGCCTCGTTACATCGGCAATCCAGGATTCAATCAGATAACGTGCGATAGAATCTCTTCTCGGCAGGCAATAACCATCACCTGTGTCGCCCCACTCGCCAAAGCCACCCAGTTCTTCAGCACTAAACCACCCCGCTTCCTCAATTTCGATTTCGTCGATACGAATTTCGGTTGTGCGCGCCAGGGCGCGAAATCCTAGCATGATCGAAGAAGGAAACGGCCAGGGCTGCGATGCCTGATAAACCACGTTAGCCAGTTGAATACCTGATTCCTCAAATACTTCCCGCACGACGGTTTCCTCGAGACTTTCAGACGGATCTACAAATCCAGCCAGGGTCGACATCATGCGGGCTGGAAAACGTGCATTGCGGGCAAGTAAACACTTTGGCGGCCCGGAATCAGGCCAGTGCTCTACCAGCATGATTACCGCAGGATCAGTGCGCGGAAAAGTCATACGAGCGCATCGCCGGTTAGTGCATAGCTTGAGGTGACCCCCATGTTGAATTTCAGTTGGGCTACCACAGGTACTGCAAAAACCACTGTGACGATGCCAATACAGTAGTCCTCTGGCATAGGCAAGTAGCGCCGCTTCCTGCGCGCTAAGCAACCATCCGGCCTGACGTAAATCGATAAACTCG